>JAEEGL015675704.1_pt1 | contig 45814 bp, 66 predicted proteins | sample 9134231 | NCBI WGS metagenome assembly JAEEGL01 (sample SAMN16246548, study PRJNA631951) | gut metagenome | biome: gut microbiome; feature: rumen; material: fiber-attached | host: Bos | place: Iran: Karaj | collected 2018-10 | reverse complement strand
TCCCTCCTATTATTTATATAATAACATAAATAATAGAAAAAGAAAATGGGGTTCGCTTAAACGCGAACCCCATACTTTTATTCTGTATTAACCGCCGTTGTATCTACAAAGCCTTCTGCTGCTTCGAGCATTGCGGTTTCATATATAATACCATTCTTTGTATTTTCTTTTTCGCTCTTTTTGTAGTAATAAGCTTGACTTACTGCATAAGCACCCCATGCGACTCCAGGTACAACTGATAGCCATGGGAGCTATGCGTCAAACTAAAAACATACACAAAGAAAAGCTAAAGCAATATAAGCTATTGTAATAACCCATATTAAAGCAGATTCTTGAATTAGAAGTGTTTTAGAAAAAGCTCTTTTCTACTTTTCTTCTTGTGATCCATATATTTTCATTTTAACCAACCTTCTTTAAGATAGCACGAGTTGCTGCATCTACTACTCCAGTAGCAGGAAGATGATTATCTCTCTGGAATTTAATAACAGCTTCTTTAGTCTTATCATTAAAGGTTCCATTTACAAAGCTACCCAGCTATCCAAATCCATACCCTGCTTTATAAAGAGCGAACTATATCCATTTTACAGCTTGCCCCTTTGTTCCTAGTCCTACCGTAAATAGTGGCATAATATAAGGATTCTTCTTTATTACAGTTCCTGGCCCTATAGTAACAGGAGTAGAAGAAGTTTCTTCTTTTTGCTTAGGAATACGAATTTTCTATCCTATTTGAATAAAATCAGGGTTTGCTATATTATTATATTTAGCAAGCTCTTGATAAGTAGTATTATATTGTTTTGCTATAGAAGATAGAGTATCTCCCTTTTTAACTATATAAATCTCCTCTTCTGGTTGCTATGGAGCGGGCGCCGCAGGTACTGTTATTACTGGGGTAGTAGGTTTAATTACTTTACTAGCATAGTCAGGAATACCATAACCACGAATATATTTGCCATTAATACTAATAGTACGATAAGCAACACTATCTTTAAGATTACCTTCAATAACCTTAATAGTTTTTCCGATGACTTCTGTAATAATTCCAACGTGATCGGGATCACCCTAATTATCACCTGAGCCATTATCTTGCCAATCATAATAGAGATAGTCAGCTGGCTTTGGAATATAAGAGTCATCTTCAACCCATCTGCCCATTTTCTTAAACAATGCAATCTATCTTGAGCAACTGCATTCTGGAGGAATGATGTCCGTTAAATTTTCTGCTATTGCTACTGTACTACCATATGCGGCGCACCAAGGTGCAGTATATGTCATCTTATAGCCTACTGGAAGAGGATTTTGAGAGTTATAAAGATCGATGATAGGTTTAAAACTTCCATCGCTCTCATTACATCCAAGCCAACTAATTGCTCTCTTTACAACACGAGCGCGTACTTCATCTTCACTACTATCGGTTAGGGTAGTTTCTTTCTCAATAGGGGCTACAGACTAAGTGAACTAATTATAATAGTTCTAACTATAACTAACTCTACGAGCTTTCATCGTTTCGCTCTGGTCGGCTGGACGTTCATAAGTAACCAACATGTAGTCTGAAGCTTGTTTAACGCTTTTCGCATTCTTTACATTGTCTTCAAACCCTTTCATGGATTTTAGTTCTGCAATTAAGTAAGCTAACTAAACATCCAAATCTCCTATTGATTTTCTTTGCTAGTGAGCTAGTTCAAGTAGCCCTCTTTTTCTAGTGGAATAAGTCCACTATGCTAATCCATAACCTGCTCCATCTGTAGCAAAGTTTGGATGTCCACCGGCATCAACTTTCTTGGTATACTCCTCATCAGTCATGCCAAGAGATTTTTCAAAGGAATTTTGGAGATTTTTGGGATTTAGACCAGATTCTGCATAGAGATTTCCCATGATTCCAGCGCAGCCATAGTCATTTATTCCTTGCTTCTATAAATATTTCCATATAATCTATTCATTACTCATATTGTCACCTTCTTTAAAAGAATAACGAGAGATAGGAAACTATCTCTCGTTACATATTTTCGGCAATTCTGCCGATCTCGCTTCTGTAGATCTTCTACAACTCTACCTCACCATATATATCATGGTTTCGGTATATTTTAGAAGCTCTTCTCATTCCGTTGTTATTTCCCTCAAAGTGAATATCATCTACTTGGCTACGTATATCACCATCTATGATACAGATACAATCTTCTCCAACTCGCTATAAGGCAAGTTTCATGAGGGTGCGATCAAGATTCTAAGCTTCTGATATATAAATACCGGCTTTCATACCAGAGGTATCATATCCTCGTAGATCAGCCATAGGAAGTAGGACTAATTTATCTTGATTCATAAGAGTTTCTACGCCGTCTCGACCACCGAATTTTGAGGCTAGTAAATTTCCTATTTGTGCATCAAGAAGTTTTTCATCACGAGTACCTGGATAAAATCCTAGTTTTGCAGAATTTGCAGTCGCTATAGTGTTACAAAAGACAATGATTTTATCTATATTACCATGTTCCAATTCAGCCATTAGATAAGCTAAAGAAATCATGGTCTTGCCACTTCCAGCAGGACCTTTGACCATAGTTATCTTATTCATGCTCAAAGAATCAAATAGAAGCTTTTGGTATACATCAAATGGTTTAATTTTACCAAACCACTTGGAGTTAAAGGTTCCATATTGTAAGAATCTATGTTCAGCCCCGGTCCATACTCGTACATCTACTACATTATTTTCTCCATCTCTTAAGATAAGATATTCTCCTATTTTAAGATTAAAGTGATTTATTGTAGTATCTTTGTAGAACTCTTCTAACTAAGTGTCACTAGCATGTATCTCGGTATATCCTTTATAATTATCTGTTTCTTCGGGTATACTTTCTACTAATTTTTCTCCTAAAATCGTTTTTGCAATGGCCTTGAGCGAGAGGTCATTTGTTACAAAAACGACAGCTTCAGAGTTTAAGGCATCTGAGAGTATTCTGGTATCATCGGTAATATCATAGTCGTACTCTTCTATAACTTTCTCAAAGCTTTTATTATGAACTATTACCTCATAGGCATCTGGATACTATTCAAATAGATGAAGTAGTAAACGAGCAGAGTATTTCACATCTGCATCTTTATTAGAAGCTACTTTAATTCTTTCTAGCTCTTTGAACGAAATCGAAGATACATAGAATTTTTCATGAGAATTAAAAATGCTTTCTCCTGCCTATAAGAGGGAACAAGTATCATAGAATTTTTCACTCATATTCTTCGTCGTCCTCTTCTTGTTCATTAGGAATGGTGAAACCTACCACTCTGGTTGGCGGTGGATCCTCCTCTGTCTGCTTAGTAATAAGTGCATTAATCTTAGCAATTTTGAGAGCTAATTTAGCTTTCCATACCTCAAAGATTAATGATAATACTTCGCTGATTCCAGCTATTAGTGATAGGCCAATAGTGGCTAGTATTGCTCCAATTATAATGTAAGTCAATATTTAAATCACCTTCTCTGGTTTATTTTAAATTTTAGGACAAATAAATTAAACTAAATTGGCCTATGCTAAAAACTAGAGAGCTTGATTTATGGACTATTTGAGAAAAAATTTTGTAGCGCATAAGCGGTCGGAAACTCGGAGGATCATGAGGGTAGATGAAAGAAGAGAGCTGCTAGTTATTGGCAACTCTCTTCGCGGTTTTTAAGTTCAATTAACGTAGCGATAGCATCATCAATGCTGTCTTCATAGGAATAATGCTCAAAATCATAATCGCCATAAGCGATAGAGATTTCAATTTGAATTTTATCCATAATAACCTCCGTCCGGAGGATCTCGTTTATATTTCATGCCAGGAGGACATTTACTCTCATAGGGGCGTGGTCCGCAATAATTTGAGTGAACGCATTTATTACACTCTCCCAAAATAAACCGATGGCGATTTATAATTAAATCACTAGTATCTTTTACAGTATAAACTTTAGGGTTTTCTGTGTTAATACGATTTCTTATTTGCTCAATAATATCATCAAGAGCAATAGGAAAGTTAGAATGAGCATCGACTTCACAATGAAAAATAGCACCTTTATCCCAATCTACAAAAGGATCATCTGTATGAGTATGACCACAAAGAGAAATCATTCTAGCTTTTAGTGGTTTATTTTCATCATGATTAGCAACAAGAGCAGGATAATGGGAGAGATAGAAATTATGACCATAGGCTTTTAGAACTGTGGCATATTCTACTTCACAGACCGCGGGAAGCGAGTTATAAAGTTCTACGCGGCTTGCAGTATCGTGATTACCAAGCATGATATGTAGATTTCCATGCAACCGCCGCAAACATTCAATTCCATGTTTATTGTCATTGAGCATAATATCTCCAAGGATATAAACTTCATCGTCATGTGCGACTAGGGAGTTGAAGTTTTCGATTAGTGTCTCGTCATGCGTCCAGATAGAGCTGAAGCCACGAGGAGTATAAATGAAATCTTTATTATGACCGAAGTGAAAATCACTAGTAATCCAGATATTAGACATTACCAAGCCTCCTCGTTATGGAAGAATATCTCGACTTTTGAGAAGTTATATTTAGCAAACTCCTCGTAAGTGGGTTCGGTGAAACTACGAGACATGTTCTTGATGATACCTGCGGGAACCAGCGCCCGACCGGTACGGCAAGCATTGCGCTCAAGACAGGTTTTCAAACTGGTGTTAAAAACCTCAACTGATAGCGCGACACCTGCGGGAACCCGCAGACGATTCAAAATTTTAGCTCTGGAAGCTACTGTTAAATGAGTTGCATCTATGAAAATATATGGAATCCCAGCAGAGATACAATCGTTTATTTCTTTAACAAACTGTGCGAAGACCGCATTCTCCCATTTAAAGTAATCTTCCCCATCTTTAAGCATGGACAAACGGATCTTATCGCGCGAGACAATCTTTGCCGGAAGGCCATCTGCCTGCTCCTGTGTCCAATAACTCTTCCCACTTCCTGGGATGCCACATAGGAGGAAGATTCTTTCAGTCATTACTCAAAGCACTCCTTCAAGTAGGTTTCACAGTAGAAAATGCAGTCATCCTCACTTGGATCCTCAATTTCAAAAACGAGATCATAGAGATTTTCGATAGCTTCGTCACGCAGGTCTTCGTTTACCAGAGTCACATAAGGCATGAGCTTAATCTCAAAAAGCTCATCGAAAAGATTCCCAACGAGCCCTTCCCAAAGAGAAACACCAAAAGCCTCTTCCGCATCACGGATCTTGGTGGCATATTCTCTCATGTGGAAGATATCCTCTTCAAACTCTTCATAGAGGTCGCTAGGAAGTTTACCGCAAGTCATATTGATGGTCTCCTTCAATGTTGATATATTCAAAGGTGTCAAGGTTAAGCATGGTCGTCCATCCATAGAGAGCAGAACCTAGATCAATGTCGATTTTATGGCCACCGCAGTAGGACAGGGGACCATCGCTTACTTTTCTATTTTCATCATAGTCACAGACAGAATCAATGGGAGTGTGACCATGAATCATATAGATATTTTCATAAGCCGGATCTTTCGGCCAGTTTTGATAAATATGGCTCCTATGCCAGATTAGTCCATCTCTGTCCCAAGGTCTGCGGCCTGGGGTATATCCGGCATGAGTCAAGTGAAGATTCTGCCCACGATCATTCGTTATCATTTCCTCAACGTGAGCTGCGTCGAGGAGAGAAAGGATGAGCTGTAGTGTTTCAGGGTCGCGTTCCCGCAGATCAGCGCATTTTTTAATCATTTCTTCTCCACCATTATAGGACCAAATTTTCGTTACATCAGAACGAAGATATTGGTATCTATCAATAATGACAGATGTACGCTCTTCATGATGAGCCTTACATAGAAAGTCCTCATGGTTTCCCAGGAAAAACTCGACTTGAGGATGTGTAAGCATAAGCATGAGAGTCTCCCAGCTACTTGGCCCTCTGTCGATAGCATCACCAAGAAAGTAGAGCGTATCACTAGGTTTAAGATGTGCAATGACTTGCTCCGCGAGATCGTAACGACCATGAAGATCAGAACACGCGTATCGAGCCATATCTGGCACCTTCTTTCTATTGTTTCTAAAAATATTATATCATAATAAAAAAAATAAAGCAATAGAGTTTCCTCTATTGCTTTATCTACAGAAATATGTGGTAGAATGGAAATTCGGATAACTTACTTCACTTATCCACCAGGTCTCTTTACCCTGCGGGAACTCTGCTTGATAGATAATATCATCTGGTACGTAAGTATTTATAGCATTCCCATCAAGGACGAATTTTGCATCTTCGTAGAACTGTCTATCTATATCTTCAAAGTTACTACAGTAAGAGGGGTGATACTGATAGATTCGATGAAAGACTCCATCACTATCATACCATTCGCGTTTTTGACTTACAACCTCTCGTACTGTATCAGGAAAGTCCGGAGAGGCTACTCGATTCATTACTACCTGACCTACTGCAATTCTATGTAGCCAAGGACAGATACCGGCCTCGCAAGAGATTACTTTAGCTAGAATATCTAGCTTTTCTTGTTCTTCCCACCAGAGCTTCTTACATAGCTGAATGATTTCACTTTCTTCTGAAAAGCCGAGAAATCTTGCAAGCTCTGCTATTTCGTGATAGTATTCTTGATTTGCAGTTCTTATGGGTGGAAGATCTTCTTCATTTGTGGCTTTGACTGAAGCAGTAAAGCAGAAGATTGTTATGAAAATAAGGAGGAGAATGAATAATCGTTTAACCATGATAATTATTCTCCATAATCCATTCTGCAATTTTTTTACTAAGTTCAAGGGCGCATTTATTACAGATTTCATGCTTATCGAAACCAGGTTTTATTTCTCCTGCATGAGTAAAAGCGCGATCGGGAATGATTATTTCCGTCAGTGCTCGAGGTTCTCGACAATAATCACAAACTCTCATTATTTCCCCTCCTTGATAATAGCCATAATATACCAGACATATCCCTGTGCCTCAAAGAGCGTCTGAGCAGCTTTGAGCGTAATACCAGGACTGACAGGAAGATTGAACTCTTCCCAAGGGTCTTCGATTTTCTTTTTTCGATAACCTTTAAGAAACATTGTTACCTCCTTATTTTGCATAAAACATGGGAGATTTTGGAAGCCACCAATCAAGTTCGCCTTTTCTACGATATCTTCCCCATCTATTCCAGATATCATCGAGCTTTTCGGTTGTCTGGAAGAGCTGCTGCACTCCAGGTCGCTCAAGTCTGTCGGCATGATAATGACCGAAGAGCCACACATTAGCAAAGTTTTTTTCCTTTACTTCCTCAAGAAAATTCTCCATGGTCTTGTCTACTCGACTTTGATCAATATATCCAAGAAACAAATCAGTAGGTTCCCAAGAAATTGGGCAAGTATGAGTAAGCATAAAGTTGAGCATGATGCCATCAAAGACATTATTAAGAGCATGATCTCTTTCATCTTTGGTTAGTTGCTCATCTTCAAACCAAATGGCCCCTCTATCGAGGCGATACCATTTATCGACAGAATATGCTCCTCCTATAACACCCACAGAGTAGGGGCCAATATTGTAGATACCTACGTCCTTAAAGTAGCGAATGTTAGGCCACTTTTCTTGTACCCATACAGTACCATGAACATCATCATCATAGACTAGTTTCATGCCTGGGACGTTAGCAGGTCTTGCTTCATGATTACCTCGCACACAATAGATGCGAAATTTATAACGCTTGCTGAGGAAGTTTTTAAGATGAGCATCATGTTCATCAAGAGTCCAATTAAGTCCTGCATCACCGAGAATAATTACTGCGGTTTCAGGATCTTTTTGGATCTCCTTGTCATAATTTTTAAAGCGAGTGAACTCAGCGTGACAATCGCCAGTCACAAGAAAGTTGCGGATCATTTTCTCACTTTCTTTCTCCTAAAGGTGAAATTGTGAAAGGTATGATACAAGAATAGACCATTCAGAATGTAGTCCTTGTAAAACCAGTTAGTCAAAGTACATCACCCCTCTCTCGTCCCAAATATCCTTTTGCACAGAGAGTTCCATAATCTGATATGCTACATCATCGAGCAACTCGTCAACACTATGGTCAACAGGGTCACTCTTATGAGTTTCGATGAACTGGTCGCACTTCTCATGAATATCGGTGTAGACTTTATTTGCAATCTCCCTTGCCTCTTCGAGAGGGTGAAGACCAAGTTTTACTTCTTTAAGGTAGTCAGCCTGTTTAGTAAGCAGACAGTCGCCATAGGGTTCGCCAGCGAGATATCTATCAAGATACTCGGAAACTCTGAGCAAGTGGTGTAGTTGTTTAGGGTCATATCCATATTTATCAATCCAAGCCATGCGGGCCGGATAGTGATGCTCCATAGCGAAATATTTTTCAGAAGCAATACCCATCATAGACTTCACGCTGCGTACCGGATCATAGTGGGTGATTTCTTCTCTATGCTCAATGAGCCGATTCCATTGCTCGAAGAAGGAGTAGTTAGGGAACCAGCAGTATTTGGAGTAGAGAATTTCAAGGAAGTTTAGGTTTTGCTTCCTGAAGGTTTGAACATACAGACGAATGTCCTTCATGTCGATATGTTCGTCGTTTGCGCGTATATGAGTGGTGCTTATAGGTTTGCGTGCAAGCGCAATCTCCTTGAAGGTAGGAGTGACGATACATTTGGTATCAACGTCGGAACCTTCGTAATCAAGGCCGTAGTTACCGCTACCTTGATAAAAGATACCAACGATATGCTTGGTAGGAACCAGAGTTTCAGCTTCTTGAAGATGCTCCATCACTCGTTCCATAATCCACTTATCAGAATGAAAGTTCAACCATTCTTCCTCCTTCCGCCTCAGCTCTAATTTTTAAGCGAGTTTCTTCCATTAGTCTCTGATTTTCGTCAATAGCTTGCTGAGTTCTGCGCTGAGTTTCACGCAGACGATCATTTGCAATGTTGCCAATGTAAGTTGCAAGCTCTTCGATCTCTCGCTGATTTTCAAAATCCTCTCCATTACGAAGAATAGATTTAATATAACGCTTATATTTTCTGAAATCAGCGCGGGTTAGGAACTTAATGTAGATGCATTCATGTTTTTCGCTGATTTCGCCAGATGGATAGGTTTTCATACTTATTTTCGTATATACTGGAATATGGTATTTGAACCAGCCAGCTTCATTATTACTCTCAACAAAATCTTCCCAGTGCTCCGGATCACCTTGGTAGAAGGTTAGCCACTGGTCAAAAGTGAGACGAGTGACTCTGGTGGGGCATTTAGAAAGATGTTCCAGATCAATGCCATATTCAGCGCCAATGTGATTTCTATAGCTCCAGCTCATTTTCCCCACTCCTCGTTCAGCCAATAGACCATCTTGCCAGTAGCGTTGCTCTTGCCAACCTTACCTTGCGCAACAAGAGGACGAAGAGTGCCAGAGGCGGACTGCGGAGAAATAATCTCACCGTACTTGCGGAAAACAAAGCCCTTGATTTCAAAGCTGGTCAGACAGGGGTGCTCGCGGAGAATCTCAGTAATCATTTCAACCTTAGTCATGGTCAATAGCCTCCATTCATATTTTCTACCTATATTATATCATAATAATAAAAAAAACTCAAGGGAGATTTTAATTCTCCCTTGAGTCATCTACTTGGTCATCTTCTTCAAAGAATTTAAATTGGCCATTGGTGATAATAACTGCATTAGCTTTATCTTCACCAAACATTACTTCGCTTTCTAGCTTGGTGTAGCATAGACCATTCTTTGCTCGAAAGATACCTGGAGGCATGTCTTTAAAAGGTATCCACATTATTCGGTCACATCCGAAACATCAAGAATGTAATTACCTTCATTACCGAGAACAGTAGTAGGAAGTTTACCATTCCACTGTTTAATCCAGTAATATCGAATTAGTTCAGGCGTCAGGGCAGCCGCAATTCGTTCATTCATATTAGCTTCACGCTCACCTGCATAAAGAGCAGCATCTGCTTGGATCTTAACGACTTCAAGATCCGCTTTAGCGGCAATAACATCCTGTTCTGCTTTAGCATTGGCAGCGATAATGGCACGTTCAGCTTCGGCTTCCTGCTCCATTGTCTTCTGAGCCTGCTGGGTTTCAGCGGTTAGCTTATTCTGTGCTGCTACCTGTTTAGCTTCAACAGCATTAGTAAAAGCGTCGGTAAAGTCAATGTCTTCGATAGCAATAGAAATGATGGAGATAGAATAATGATCCATGTCTTGCTTCATAAGAGCTGCTACAGAAGAAGAAAGAATTTCGCGGTTAGAGATAAGGGCTTCTGCGGTATACTGAGAAAATACAGCCTTTACATTTTCCTGAATACGAGGAAGCATAATGTTTTCATAGTAGCTCTTGCCAACTGTCTTATAAAGCTCTCTGGCAGTTTCCTGACCGATGCGATAGTTTACAGACATAGCAATATCAACCTGCTGAATGTCGCTGGAGAAAGCCTGGGTAGAAAGTTCAACCTTCTGTGTACGATTATCCATTGTAACGACTTTCTGCCAGGGAGCAATAAAGTTAATACCTGCACTCACTGTTCTATCCTGAACTGCGCCGAAAGTCGTAAGGATGCCAGTATATCCGGTCGGTACGATTCCAATACAGCTAAAGATCAAGATAGCAATAGCAACGATAATGCCAATGATACCACCGACTTTAAGAGGAGGTTCTTTCTGAGCAATACCAAATGCGATAGCACCAACAGCAACAATGAAAATCAAAATGCTTAGAATAAACAGAAACATAATTCCCTTTCCGCGGGAATCGAGGTCATACGGGCGAGTGAGCATGGTCACTAGAAATTTAACCTGCGTTCCCGCACTTCATTATTTATTTTCTGCATATATTATATCATATTATTTTTATAATGCAAAATAATAAAAATAGCGAGATAGTCATAACGGCTATCTCGCTATATGTCAATAAAAGTCCATGATTCTTATTCCTATTGCTACGGTTGGTTTAGTAGCAGCAGTAAAAGTGATTCCAGTACCAGCGGTTGCGGTAGCATCATCAATAAGAGCGTATCCGCTTTCTCCAGACGTACAATCTATAATAGGAGGTATTGTTCCATCTTTACCACAGGCAAGAGAAGCATTAACATAAGTATAAGTAGCTGGTGTAGTATTAGACCAGCTACCAGATGCTAAAGTAGTAGTATAAAGACTAACCTATAACTTAGTTGCTAGTGCTAATGCAACTGGACTGTTCTATATCGCATTTGTGCTTGATGGATCAAGCGTATCATCAACTGGTGTGGTAATCACCTAACCAGAAATTTCTACTCCATTTGCTGCTGTTGCTTTGGCTCCGGAGAGCAGGGTTTGTGGAGTTACAGTATCATCTGTTACATCCATTAAGGTAACTCCGTTTAATGTTACTTTACTAAAAGCCAATTATTTCACTCTCCTTATGCCGTTTGTTGTGCGACCAAGTTACATACAAAAACAGAGTAAGATGTATTTCTTGATCTTGCATATATAGTAATTACGTCTCCCGTTTGAAAAGACTAATTTGTTAATGTATTATGTTGACCATAGCTGCCCATATTAAAAGTAGTAACAGCTGTACCAATAGAAGATGTAGTTCCACTACGAGTTCGATAAAGTCTAGTGCCAGTGGTTCCAGAGGTAGTAGTTCTAGCTGCATCCCATGCTAGTGTATATGTACCAGTTTTTGGTATTGTTATTTTAATGTTAGTTGCAGTATATGCGGAATTTGCTATATGAGAACTAGCAAGAGAGGCTACTGTCGCCATTCCTCCTCCGCCGCCAGAAACACTTACTGTAACAGTAGCATATGAAGCTACGTCTATGTTACTTCCATTTTCGGTGATAGATTTGTTACCAGTAGGTTCAATGTACTATGAGGGAATAGCTGCTACTGTAACAGCTCCTGTGGTGTATCTACCTGCGGCGACCGCTGTTTGAGCCGCTTTAGTGGGAGTAATAGTAGCAGCTGCTTGAGTTGTTAATTGTGAGGTTGCACTACCACTTGCGGTTATTGTTCCTGCCGTACCAACTGAGACATAACCTGCATTAACATTGGGGGTTACTGATTTAGAAGCACTTACTGTAGCAGTAATAAGACCACTTGAATTAACACTAATAGTTGGATTAGCAGTAACAGTAGAATTAGGTGTTATTGCTGAACCAGCTGATATTGCTTTAGTTGCGGCGGCTGAGTAATAGCCACTAGGTACCGAGACCGAAGAACCTGTTGCAGTAAGATCACTAGAAGAACGACGAGTAACTGCTGTACCAACATAGCTACTATCTATTGCACCAACAGTGACCTAACTAAGAGCATAACCGCTATCAGGAGTAATTGTTTGCTGTGTTTCGGTTGGTGTAGCAGATTTTGATTGCCAATTTATGGTAATCGGCACTGACACTGTTACCTCTGAATATCCATCTAATGAGTCACTAGAGGCTAGATATGTTCCATTAGCAATAATAGTTTTTGATCCTAGTACAGCTGGAGTTGGAGCAACATACTATCCATTTACTACATTTCCCTCTGAGTCATGCGCTGTGTATCCTGAGAGTAAAACTGATGCAGTTACAGTGTCGCTTTCTAGGGAAACACCATTGATATGACGAATAGTACCACCATGGGCATCTGATTCGTCGATGATAGCTATAGCTTCTCCTCCACCAGAAGCAGAAACTATAACATCGCCTTCCATGTATTTACCAGAAGTTTTAAGGGTTTTAGTGCCGGTGGTTAAAGTAGCTATCTATGCACCTTTATAAGTAATTGAAGTTGGCATATCTTACCTCCTTATTCCACGGTTCCATCATAGATAGGAAGAGTGGAAAGAGTAAGGTAGCCAGCATCATTATTGAAGGAAGATACATTAGTAGGGATGTCTGCGCTTGTTATGTAGGAACCTTCAATGGTGGTAAGACGGCTACGAGCATCGGCATCTTTAATGTCGTATTCTGTGCCATTAAGCTTGATTTTAGCTAAAGTAGGAGTAGGCATTATTCTATCCTCCTATACTCATTATCTTCTATAACAAGGGTACTGTCTTCAACGGCATAGGAAGTTTGAGAAACAAAAGGAAGATCGTTGACTTTAGTCTCTCCATTACCTAATTTCATACCCATACCTAAGTAGACAATTATTTCTCCCTCTTTGGGGACAAAGTTTTTAGCCTTGTTCCAGTTTTCGGGGGAGTCTTTTTTTATTGTAGTTTGTTCTTTAATCATTTTTCTCTCCTGAAAACAAAAAACGACCAAGGGCATAATTACCCTTGGTCGAGAGAAATTATACCCTTTATCGTTTTCAAAAGTTTATAATTGAATGATTGTGGTAGATTCTGTCAATTTCAAGAATCTACCTCTTATTAGGTATAATTTTTAAGTATAGGTGATGAATTTATTTTGGCCTGCGGGCTTCAGGTAGTCGGGCGAGTAGGAGAGGTTAGTCGCTCGACGACCTCGGTTCCCGCAATTATCTACGATCATCGTAAATTTTCTCGTAATATTTTTGACAGCGTGATGCTATGATACAATTAGCCATACCAAGTCCTGACATATAGGCAGATATCTCGCCTGGAGCTAAATGGTTTGTAGCTTTTTTGAAATCTTCTGATTTTATGAATTCAAGAACTGCATTCATAGCATCATCTAAGGTAACATAAATCTTTTCAGAGAAACGTTGAATCATTACTATAGTCTATAATCGTCGTCAAGACCTCTCTCAATATCAATGGAACATTCGAGGATATGATCTTTATGTTCATTAGTTCCGTAGCCTACATAGGTTTCAGCTATTTTAAGGTTGACATCTTGTATATCAACTCCAAAATGAGTGGCAAGGATATTTTTTACTTCATCTGTAGTTAAAGTATATTTTACCTTCATATCTCTACCTCTTGTTTCACCCAGTCGAGCCAGAAGTCCTCACATTTCTTTCCTGCGGAACAACCTTCTCCCATTTCTGCTTTGCAAACGCAGCAGTCTGCGATTTCTGAGATAAAATGTGCTAACTCTTCATCGCTCATTGAGCGAATGTGATCTCCATTTGAAGGTTTTACATTTTCCCAGTAGTTACAATTAGATTTTGAACAAGTATATGCACGGAAATAGGGATCATAATGAGCGATAGCTCCACATTTAGGGCAAATTTTCATGGTTTTAGTGTTCATGATATATCTTCCACAACTCTCTTTGCTCTTGATGGAGAGAGGATGAATTCAGGGCATCCGTTGTTTGGGTCTTCCTCAAGTTCGCATCCTATACAGAAACGACATTTCTTGGGGAAGATGTTAGTCAACTCTTCTATTGCTTCACTACACTCTTTTAAGAGTGCTAGGGTAGAATTATCTTCTTGATGGAAGAGAACTGCAAGACCATCTGAAACTTTAGTAATGACATGGAGACGTTTAGGCAAGTCAGATTTCATTTTCTACTTCTTCGTAAGTTTTATCGAAGATATCTGGCTTACAAGGATAGAACTCTCCATTAACACCCTTGATAACGTAATCGCCGTTATCAACTTTCATATCACCTTCAAGAGTGTGAATAATAGGACTTATGATAGGATATGCAATATTATCAATGACTTGATAAGTCGTTTCTGAATTAAGCTGCATCGTTACATTATCTCCAGCCCAATCTTTTAAGTCTTTATAGTGCTTAATGGTATATTGCATTGCTTCTATTACGACAGGCTTTTTACGATATTTTTTAATCATTTAAACTCCTCCTAGTATTTCATCCATTGTTGCTCCACAGCTAGGACAATAATGCCAATGAGCATAAGGAGCATGAATTGTACGACAATTGCTGCATCGCATTCTTACATCAAGTAAGTCTTCGGGATTTTCATCTATCCAATGTGCGTGAATTACTTTCTTCACGTCGGCGGCAGGGAAGTTAATAATTTCGTCCTCGTCTGTATATCCGAAGGGATGACGCCAGCCGTCATGAACTCCGACTAGGTGCTTTACGAGTTCATAACGGCTGACAAAATCATCAGGAATCACTCTCGATGGCATCTTGTGCTTCCTCCATATCAGGTTCAGACGCGAGGTCTTTGGCAATTCCTTCCAAGACCTTGAATGACCAGTTCTTATGTTTATAAGCGCAGAACTTTGGACGATTTACAATGCGGATTACGACCCCTTCGCGCACATGAGCTTTGCCAATGGGGTCAGGTCCATCATAGTATTCTTCTGCTTTTTCCTTAATCCACTCTCCAGGAGAACGAAGATTTAGCCACTGATTGGGCTGTCCCCTCTGATACCAAAGACCATCGGAACGATCTTTTTCATTTTCAGGGATGATGCCTCTCCACATTACGGGAACACATTTTGCGCCCATCTGTTCACAACGATAACGCATGAAGTCGGGAGTATACTCCACAACATCACCATCTTCGTTGGTCATAGTCATGCGGTAGACATAGCAGGCAGACTGGGAAACTCCCATAAAGTGAGGATTAGGTTCGCATCCATAAGAGAATATAGTCTCCTTGCCGTACTGCTTGGTAAACTCTTTATCAGAAATCTTGCTATTGGCAACAGATGCCATGATAGGAGCGCCATCAGTGGTAAACCCAACGATCTCATAATATACGGTTTCGCCCTTATTGAGCTTACCCTCAAAGAATTTTGCATGAGGCTCACGGAATGCATTGGAGCCATAATATCCGCCATCCTCGAAGTCATTGAGAACAACGCGACGAGTTCCGCTTACATAGCCCCAATCATAGATAGGAGTGCCGGGACGACGAAGAATCTTATCCCAAAAAGTACGTTTATAACCCTGGAACTTAGGCAGATAACCAGTACGACCAGAAGTGCCATGCATCTTTAGAGTAATCTCAACAAGGTCGCCAGCTTTAACATCATCAAGATGATAAGCCAACTGTTCAGTATCTGCGTGCTCTGCGAATAGAGGTGCGATAGGAACAGAACGCTTACGAGTACGATTACCCTCACGAGGACCAGAGGTATGGGTATTACCCTTCGGGATATACTTGCGGCAAATTTCATGACCGTTGATTACGTCAATCTTATTACCCACTTCAAACTTTGTCTCGCCGGTGTACTTAAGAGATTCAAGAGGCATAAACAAGCCTTCGCTCTGCTCACCACGAAGCTTCATCGCACGGATATTACGCTTATCGGGGTCAAGATAACCGCCGATATTATTTCCATTCTCGTCCTTTTTACGGACAAGGTTATTCTGAGCGCAGTATTCCTCGCTTAGCTGAAGATCAATAGGGAAATAAATTCCCAAATCACCGATCTTTACGGAGAGATCAACAATAACAGATGCGCCGAAGATAGTAGCTATCTGAAGGCGATCTGCATTGCTATGAGGGTGCAATTCATTAATCTGCACCACATATCCAACATGTTCACTCAATTCTATTACCTTCTTTCTTATTTACTCCAATCGTAATGACTGGCAATACTACCGTCAGCATTAATATGCCAACTCTCAAGTTCTTTTAGGGATTTACCAGAAATTTTATGAATCCAAACATCACCATTAGGGCAATACCAATTCGCATATTTCATGCGTGCAGCCATGGCTTCTTCCCACGTTGCAAAAGGTTCCACGTTACGCGTATGATATTCATCAGTTTCTACTACGATCATATAAAAATCAGGAAAATTTAGCATAGTTATATTCTCCTTTTAAGATTCATAAATTACTTCATAGGTTTGCACTTCTTGATTCGCACAGGTATAGAGTTCATCATTGTTTTTAACAAACTCATGAATAGCTTCACTATATCCGTCCCAATTATCTACTCCGCCACTTTCAAGAGCACAAAGTTTCATACTGTCATGGATTAGTTCACGAAGTTCATCTTCACTTACTGCGTAGTATTTCATATTACATAGAAACCTCTCCAGCAATAATTTTATTAACCTTGCGGCATTCTCCTATATCATAGGAATATATACTAACATTCTGTTCCTGGATATAACCATCATGAATTTTTCCGCAAATACCAAGATTCCAACCAGTATTACGTTTACCAACATAAAGGTCTCCAGGCTTGAGATTATGACAATCAAATTCAGGATCAATGATAGCCGCACCATTACAACTTGAAAGTTTTACCACTTTAATCATTTGTCAAATCTCCTTCCATCCATTATGTCGAATAATTCTTCTCATATTCTCCCTACCAACAGGATTTTGTGTATGGAGTCTAATAGGAATATCATTGATACCATGAGCTTCCATCCAATCAAGGATCTTAATATAATCTCCACCCATAAAGGCATAATCTCCCGCATCATGGTCAAGATCTAGAAGATCAATGTTATGACTACCATCGGGTTTGGTCATTTGACAAATATGAATCTTTGCTTCATGCACAGACCTTACCCATTGGTAGCCAGGAGGTGCCGGCCGCACATCATCAATCCACAGTTTCATTTTCTTTATCCCACTTATTATTCTTTAACAACTCTCTTAGTCGCATAAGGAGTTTGCCAAGATGATTTTCTCCTACTCCATTGCAAACTCCCCAATAAGTATCATGCCAGTTATTTCCTTCAATAAGCTCTGCGTCTCCAGTGGCAATAAGTTTTTTACGAAGATCAGGGTTATCACAGAATTTGCTTAAAAGGCCAATCCACATGATAGTCTCTTTATTCTTTTCCCAATCTTCTCGCAAAGTGCATTTGCGACCAAGACGTTTTGCTTTACCGGGAGTTTCTGCGCTTTGAATTTTGCTTCTCTCTTCATAGGAGGTAGTTTTCATAGCTTGGAAATAGTGCTCAACAGTAGGAAATCTCCATCCTGATACCGGATCTTCAACAACAGAAGGATAGAAATTAGAAAGAAAGGCGTACTCTCCGTCAAAACGATCAATCTTCTTCGTTAATCTCTTCATCCTCCTCTTCGTCTTCGCTCTCCTTGTAAGATTTAGGGAAGTAGTTAGGGACATCATCAGAGTATTCAGTCTTGAGCCGGTAGACCATCCGGCCATTCTTCATCTTACCCTTGCCGAGAATCCCCATTTCCAGCATCTCATTCAGACTCCGACTCAGCTTCTGCTGGGTGATACCAGAAAGGAAGATACTCCGAGCTTTGATCCAGTCAATAGTGGGGTTGTCGTAGTCAGTTGCTTCCGCGAGGACCGCGAAGAGTTCGGTCTTGATCTGGCCGTTCATCAGGGTAGAATACTTACTTTTTCTTCCGGGCATGTTATTCAACCTCCTTATAAGACACGACTTTGACATTCTTGAACTTATCAGACCAGTATGCTTCACCTTGCTGGGCAATGAGAAGATTCTGCTTACGATCAAGAGCAATGACAACACCACGCTTAGTGGGATCATTTTTGCGCTCAACGATAACACCCTTGCAAATGTACTTGTTCATGCCTATCTTCCTTTCTTAATTGTTCTATAATTATAATAGCATAATTTTTACACAATAGCAAAGAGGACCTGCGGCGGCCAGGTCTTCGGGCGATTAACCTTGCTGAGTAGAATTTCTGACCTCGCCGCCCGCAGGTTCATTTTTCTTCTTCCTCTGCCGGGATGATGGTGGGAGCATCTTCGATTACAATGTCGCTAACCCATTTAGGAGTTGACCAGCCGTGTGAAATTGCTCTTTGAAGAAGCGCATCCGCATCAATCAACCTTCCATGCGGCGGAACGGGGATAAAGTCGCTATCATCCATTCTCACCCCGGCATAAGCACAAATCCGCACCGCAGTTTCTTTGTCCATGCCCTTTATCAGTACACTCATTCGTCTTGTCCTCTATCCATCTTTGCTCCACATTTGGGGCAGTAGTTATATTGTTTGCTTACCATTGCGTCACATTCAGAGCAATCAAATGCGTCCATTTTATCATCTACTGGAAGCCATTCTCCATGTCTTATTTCTACTAATTCTTCTTCCTCTTGTTTCTTTGATAGTATTTTCTTTCTATGTTTGTGTAATCTATTCTCTTTACACCACTCACAACCACCATGATTTCTACAGGTGCGATCGAAAGATTTTGATCCATGATAAATCTTACGATGTTCTTTGCCATGTTCAATGGCTTTATCAAGACTCATTTTCTTTCACGACCTCTCTACCATCAATCTCAGCCATTTCTTCTAAGTATCTATCAGGAATAGGATGGCTTGTTACCAAACTTCTATTTTTCCCTCGCCAGATATAAATATGACCCTGATAGATTCTAATAGAGCAGGTATTTGATTGACTCTGTTTATTAGCGAGATATGAAAAGAACTTGGGATACTTGGTAAAATATCCTCTCTCTTTGCCGCTACGCCAAGCAATCTTAGCGATACGCTTAGCATCTTGGACTGTTTCCACAGTCTCATTTCGCTGGATAATTCGCTCTTTACTGTGATGCGTAATCCTAGGCACAACATTACCTCCATTCTTTATACTTCAATTATATCATATTTTTTAATAAAAGAAAAGAGGGGAGACTGATCTTAATCAGTCTCCCCTCTTTAGTTCGAGTAGGTATCACTTGATCACGGAGTAGCGCACGGCATCCAGCTTCTCCTTGACCAAATCCCAACCAGTCTTGCCAGTTAGAAGAGACTCAAAGAGAGTAGGAGAGTAGCCACTCACGAAGGTGACATTCCCGGTATCCCGCATGGGGATAGTGTCGTTTCTTGCTTCTACGTTCCAGAACACAAGGTGAGGAGCGGTATATCCATGGGATCTCCACTTTCTCATGATACCCTCCATGAGAGTATCGGTAGGTTCTGCGCGGTAGGAATAAGAGCTTCTCGCTGCGTCAAACTCCATATCAGAGATGATGATCACGTTCTTAGGCATCTCGCTATTAGGAATTCTGTTAGCGATGGCCTTGTCAAGAAGCAGATCAAAGACGCTCTCGATGTTGGTATTTTCGCAGAGGTTTGCGGCCTCGATACGACGTACCTTATCGACGAAGTCTGCGCCCACGATGGGCACCAGACGCGCCTTGCGGGAGAAGGTGATGTAGTGACCATACCAAGGGCTCTTAGGATTGCACTTCTCGGCGCAGTACATCCCAAGGGAGATAGCTACGTCGATAGGAGCAATGCTATTCCTACCCCAGCCAGTCATACTACCGGAAGTATCTACAACTGCAACACCATCAAAGATAGCATTGTGGAAGTAGTCGGTGAGATTGTCCCAATACTTATTCACCATAAGGCGAGTAGTATCTTCGAGACCCTTACGGTACTCGTCACGTGCCTTATGAACAACGTCACAAGGATTGAGAGTACCAGCGTTCACCTTGGTATTTTCATCCTTGGCGAACTTCTCGTAACGCTCACGAGTAAGGTCATGGCGGGCAAAGGCATTGCGGTAGATCATGCCGGCCTTGGAGGGAATCTTATCGAACTCGATCTCATCCCAACGACCCTGGCTCATGAGACGCTCCAGGACGCGGATACGCTCCCGCAGAATGGAAAGGGTCTTTCGATACTGGCGAGCAGACATACCAAAATGGTCACGAGTAATTGCACCCAGTCGGCAAGATTCCGCAGAGCTGGTGTTTTCACTCTTCAGCCACTTTGCGAGCAGGGAAGGAGCCTTGCACTCAACATCAAGCGCCAGCTGGTGCTTCATAATGTTGAAAGCATCCTTCTCCAAAGGGGTGCCTACGAAAACGTAGAGATCATCCCAACGACCGAACAGGGGAACATGGACCATATTACGCCGAATCTCTTCGGTGTGCTTATAGGCCATGTGTCGTAGGACAACACGGAAAAAGCGGCGCTCTCCCTGGCCACCGCGGCAGTCCCGCAGGTAGAACAGGCACTTGAGAGCATAGGTGGGATCTTCCTTGAAAGCCTTCTCAAAGAGAAGGATAACATCGGCGTCGCTACGGGAACGATATGCGCCACCGAGAGCAAACATATCCATGATGCCATCCATAGTGCTACGCAAAGCGATAGCACCATTCTCAGTGTGCTTGATATTGGCATCACACTTCATGGATTCGAGCAAAACATTTCGTGCCATATTGGTACTCCTTTTCTTTTAATTGATGTCCTCTTAGGCAAGAGGAAAGTGGCAGGGGAGGAGGTGGTCGAAACCTCTCATGCGGATTTAGAGTCCGCCGCGCTAGCCGTTACGCTACTCCCCAGTATAATGCAAGACGCTTTAATAATAAATTTCTGTCTATCTATTTATAAATAAAAGAATGGCTGAATTTATGTACTATTTGCTGTTTTCGCGTCTTTACATTTATTTATTATTTACAGAGATTCAAGCAGATTGTCAAGGTGATCCTGAGCATCATACATGGTATTCACGGCATCTGCATGATAATCACACATGGCATCATAATGACATCCAGCCTTGTCATATGCCTCTTCAGCCTCGGCGACCTTGTTATAGGCGCGCTTTACGCGCTTCTCAGCTACCTTTAGCGCGCAACGGGCGGCCGCAAGTTCCTTGCCCTTGTCCAAGGAGAAGTTGTCGTCCTTAGAGCAGATGGCAACGCCGCGAACTCGCTTACCGCCATAGGAGCTGATAGCGATAACCTTGTTACCATAGGTAACAAACTTGTACTTATCCAGCGGATAGTTCATTGTTATTCTCCTTTTCTCTTGTTAAATGGCCATCTTTACTCGGAAAATAAGGTTGTCACTTTCTTCATTAGTAAGTCCTTCCGGATAAAGTGAATTAATCGCATCTTCTATCGCATCAGTGCTGATAGACTTAATCTTTCCGATATCGTACCACCATCTAACCTGGTCTACGACATTACTTACAACATCGTCTACATTTCTTTTCATTTCTATACCTCTTGATTGAAGTATGGAGCGGTAGACGGGGAACGATCCCGCAACCTCCTGCTTGGAAGGCAGGCGCTCTAGCCAATTGAGCTACTACCGCGTATGCTGCGCCCCACTTATCTCTGGAGGCGGCAGCGGCTTGCATTGCATACATCATACAAAGAGCTGTCTAATGACAGCTGGAGCTATCGGTGAGCTTCGCTCTCACGACCCCTTTCTTACCAAAAAAGTGCTCTGCTGGACTGAGCTACGACAGCACATAGCCGAAAGCGATCTGGCTCATAGCCCACGCTTCTAACCCTATCGGCGTCGGGTCCGTTCCTCTCTACGAAAAACCACCGCATCTTTGTTCGTCCCGCGTGCGTGGCGTGTGGCCATATGGACCATGGAGCTGGAGGTGAGATTCGAACTCACGTGGGCTTGCGCCTCCGGGTTACAAAGCCGGTGCACTCGACCTCTATGCGACTCCAGCATTTGGTGCAGTTATTTCTGCACCATCATATCCTTTATTTCATCATCACAGAGAGGATTCTCCAACTCATAGAAAGAGACTTCCAGGAGGTTACCCTCTCCGTAATATTCAGCAAGACGATTTGCTGCCTCTCCCCATGTGGCGCCGGCAATGATGCCATTTTCCTTTACCAATCCCGTAGGAGAAGCATTAGGATACAGATCTGCGGTTCCATCTTCAACATAGAACTCAACAGTGTAACGAAACAGCACTGAAGCAACTTCCTTTCTTCATCTTATGAATATATAATATCATAATTTTTTAAAAGTTGCAAGAAGGAGCTTCATGACCTGCTAGTTCTTCGATATACTCGTCTGATACTTCATAATAGTCCTTTAAGCCCTGCATGAACTCATCACAAAGAGCATTATTACATTCATCGGAGCAAATATGAGCTTCCCAACAAATATCAATGAATCGAGTTTGTCTACCACAGACTGCACAAGGACCAGGAGAACCAACAAGAAGGACATCATCATAAAGACGATCTTGTGGTTTTGCGTTTGGATATTTTTCTTCGTAAATCATTTCCATTCTCCTTTTCCATTTACTGTGAGCTTAAGTTCCTTGAACTCAAAATCATGGAATCCATTCACATACATCCAAATTCCATCAAGGTTTGTCCTTACTTGAACAAGACCGAGAGTAATAAGAATAGCGGCAATATCAGAAATTTCTCCATCAATACCTTCGTACCGATGTTTGAAATATTCTCTCACTACCCAACGAGGGGATTTAGCATGGTCAATGTAATCTGCAAAACAGATCCGCAGAATACGTTCAAGACTTTTATCATCATAGTATTCATACGGAGTAAGAGTATAATCAGAGAGAAAGCGTTTGACTCTCTCTTTCACTGACTCCTCTCCTTTATACCCTTGCTTAATAGCAAGAATAACACCAATAGTCAGATCTTCCATAGTTATTTATATTCTCCTCCAATCCAAAAACCATATTCCAAGGAGAATAAGAACAAAGATAAAAGAGAAAATTGCAGGAGATAAAACCCAAAACCATGACCAGTTAATAACATGGCATAGTTTAAGGACAATAAACACAATGGTCAACAGGCCAGTAAACCCAATCCCACCGCTACTCTTTGTAGAATTATTTTTCATATAGATATTCCTCCCAGTAATGTTCTCCAGAGCAATTCATTTCAACTTTAAAAACCATATTGCAATAGTCGATAATACGCTGAGTAAAAGCGTAATAATCTTCTTGAGATTCTTTCTCAACATCGAATTTAAAGAGTTTAGATCTTATAGCCCCATTTCCAACAAGAGAAGGGACAAAGATGATTTCAGGAGAGTCATCAATAAAACAAGAGAGAAACCCATTTCCAAGAACACCAAGCTCAAAGATGGGTAGGCGGCCCTTCTTGCCTTGCTCATACCAATCCTTGAGATTCCGGTAGCCAGGAAATTCCATATTTTCAAAGTTGAATAATGTAGTCATGCTTATTCTCCTATGTAGACAAGATCTTCAATATAATTCCTATCCTCCGTAAGAATAGGCATTTCTATGTCAATATACCAAGGATGACGTACTGTAATTGTGCCATCTTCCGTCTCTGTAGTTTGGGTATATCGCCGTACAAAAGAGCCTCGCTTTTCAGGGATAGAATAGTTATTCCAGTTTACTCCTTTTTGGAATAACATTTCCTGAATGTCAGCTTGAGACTTGTTCTCAAGTTCGCCATGAGAGAAGAATGCCTGACCAGCAGCCTGGATACTATTACGAGTAGCATCTTGCTGTCGCCAAATAAAGTAATTACATACCTCTTCCTTGGGAATATTAAAAGCGCGAGCATCAAACATCGCCTTATGACACTTGCTATCCCATACTCCCCTATAAAGTCCAAAAGCACGAGGAAGAACACCTTCCTCAACCACAGCATTGAAAATCATTGTAGCGCGTGCAGCTGCAAGTGAAGTCACTTTTTGAAGATTATAATCGAACCAGGCATCACTTTCAAGGGTTTTGTAATCAATCAAGAGCAAAGAAATTTCATCACTCTGAACGTATCCACCAACACAACCCTGGATATTTTTGCACAGATTAAGACAGGTCTGTTGCATAGCCCACATGAAATCTGCATCAAAGGGTTTTTCCAACCCTTTTGTGAATGTGTGAAAAGCGTTACCATCTATCCTGATAATCACCGGCGTGCGGCGGGTAAGGTAGAAGCGGCAACGATTCTCGTAGTTATTCTTCATACGATCGCCAAGAGCATCAAACATCTTCCTTCTCCTTTCTCTCAGCGGTTATTATATATCTCGTAAACTCTAGCGAGCAAGATAAATGCCCAGCAGATCCAAAAACCTGCGGGAAGATGAAGATAAATACCGATCAACATGAAAAGAAGCATCATAGAAACGCACGTCCTTTCTAATCTTTGTACTTATATTATAAAATAATTTTTTAATAATAGCAAGAACGTGCGGCGGCCGGGTTACCGAGCTTTGCGGTCGCGTAAGCTGGCGCCCGCAAACAAAAAAATGGGTAAGCTATTTTTCAATAGCTTACCCATTATTCAAGCAACTCTTTTATAAATTGCATCAAGATTACTCAACCACTCTTTGATAGAAATTTCTTCTAGCAACATACCTTCAGAAATCTTCTTTGCTCGTAAATCATTGCTTAAGGCAAGAGCGGTTTTCATGTCACATTCTAGCCAGTTCTACCGATACTTATCAAAGAACTGCGCTATTCTAAGTTCGGTCTAAGTGATAAACTCTATGTTCTCTTGTTGCCTCCACTCTGGTTTGTTCATAATATAGAACATATCAAAGAGTAGATAAGCAGTATAATAAACTGCTTTATCATGCTTACCAGACTTTTCAAACTTATCAACTAGTGCATCTAAACTATCTACAAGATTTCTCAATGTTTTGAGTATGTACTATGGATCATTTCTACAAACAGAATCTTGTCTCCATCGCCAGAGATAAAAAGCATCATTAAGATATTTTGGCTCTTCTGTAAAGCTCTAACACTGTACATTAAAGAAACTATCTTCATGAATAGTAAGATTAGGATTCCATCTTATATCATTATCAATGAGATACTATCTTCGATGAACTTTACCATGCACAAATGTGCAATCATTCTCTCTATTGATGTAAATATGCTTTCCATCAGAGAGAGTTGTTTCTTCAATAAACTTTGAAGAAAGAGTATCAAAGCCAATAGCAATCTCTCTGAATATCATATACAAACCACAAGCATTAAAGAACATATCATCTGCATCACAAAACATGACATAATCTGCCGTGGCGTAATCAAGACATGTGTTTCTTGTAGCAGATACTCCTCTATGTGGAGCAAAGTAATATTCTATTTTATAAGGGTAAGAGCTTAAAAGCTCATTAGACAGATGAATTTCGGTGCCATCGTTGACTATAATTACTCCAAACTCGGAGAAATCAACATTTTGCTAAATTAAAAGAGAATCAAGTAAAGGTTTTACTATTTCATCTGTTTCATTATACTGCGGCACCAAGATTTGCAGTTTCATAATATCTCCTTTTTCTCATTAAGCGCGTTAGGAAACGGTTACAGTCTTGTTTCCAGTTGTTAAAGTTGGGGTTATTGTTGCAGCAGAACCGCTAAAGGAAGCAGAACTCAATGTTGCTTTAGAGTAGCTTACTCCGGTTACAATAGCTCCAGTAGCTTTAGATCCGGTGAAGCTAGCAGAAGAAATACCCGTTACTATTGTAGTAGCACTTGCGCTAAGGGAAGGTAATGTTCCTGCATTAAAGCCTGTTGCAGTTAGAGCGCTTGCTCTAGTTGCGTTAGAAATAACTAACATTTCTGTATCTGTTCCATCTATTGCTGCTGTTACTCCAGATGTTGCAAAAGAACTGGTTACTTCATCTACACTAGGAAGAGTTCCTACACTAGCCACCTAATAGAAAGTAGCCGTTTTAGGAGTTACAGTAACAGTTCCACCGGGAGTGTAATCACTAGTAGATAAAGTTGCCGCAGTAGCAGTTTGACTAAAGGTTACAGTAACAGTACCTTGAGGAGTAAAAGATGCTCCATTAATTCCATTGGCATAATCAGTAAGAGTAGTAGTAGCAGTGGCTTTTGAAGCTAATGCTCCAAGTCCCATTGCAGTACTTAAAGCAGCTTTGGTAATGTTACTACCAAGAGACAAATCTGCAATAGTAGTAGTTTTAGGAACATATATCTTTTCATTGCCTATTTCGCGCCATCCGTCTGGATCTGAAACTCCGTCATATAACCATTCTGATCCATCATTTTCAATTACAAAATCTCCTCTTTCAGGGTTAGTAACTGTGGTATGATCAGATTCTGATAAGAGGGTAATGGCAGAGGCAAGGCTTCCCATTTCGCTAATAACAAGATTATAAACTGCACTTTCAGTAGGAACCTCAGATCCAGTAGAAGTTAATGTGTCAGTGCTATTTTTATAGACTGCGGTTCCAAAAGCTTCAACGACGCTGCGTAGATCAGCATCTTTAAGATAATATACAGAATTACCAAGTTTTATTTTAGCTAAAGATTCACTTGAATGTGAATAACTAGGAGTTATAGACATAAACACTCTCCTCCTTAATTAGTTGAGAAAATCAGTAACTCATTATCTTGAGAATCAATAGAAGCACTGATTTTAGTGGTTAATTCGGTAGCGATTACGTCTAATCCTCCAGAAATGTTGTCTAATCCATCGGTAATCGCTTTTTGTGTCATAGTGCCATCTTCATTTTGACCTGTAACACGATATAACTTCATAACACCAGCGGTTTCAGCAGAAGCAGGAACCACTGTTGATTGAATAGGAACATAACGAAATCCATTGAAAATATAAATCTCGCTATGAGGAATATCTATATAAATTGTATTTACAATAGCTGGACATTCTATGGTATATTCAGGATCAGTATAGAAAATTCCATCTTTGTAATATCCTGCTATAACAATCGACTTTATTTCATCCTATATATGTTGATCTATATAAGGAAGATAAACCCATTGGGTTACTCCATCGCCTAACTTTGCTCGTAAACCTTCATCTACTGTGTCTACAAAGCAAATTTCATATAGCTCAGGAATAAAATCATCAGGATAATTATACTCATTATCTCGACGAACTTTAGCGTAATCATCACTAAAATACTATAAAGAGTTCCAATCGGTAACTCCATCGCCTATCTTTAACTTATTAGTATCTTTTTCAAATCCCGGTTCTCCATAAGCTAAGATTGGATTGTTCCTTGCCCAGGTAGCGGCAAGCCCTCGATGGAATTGAATTGTAGCTTTTATTACTCTCGCCATCTTCGCCACCACCATCGTATATTATTTCTCGATCTATGATGGTGGAGGGATCATCCTCGTCTCCACCATCATAGACTACTATTTCAATTTCTTGCTTCTTCTTATTCACTTGTACTTGGCGCTGGTGCCGCAGCAGATGCGCTAGGAGTGATGTCAATCCAGGTGCTGAGATCATGCTTAAGCATGAAAGTCATCTTCTCTGCCATAGCAAAAGCGGTAGAACCAGGAAGAGAACTACCGATCTTGATAGTAGAAAGGTCAGCAGAAGAATCAACAACATATTGGCGAACCAGAGGGTTCTTATCTACGATCGTATATGCCATGTTAATTGCTCCTTTCTTAGTGTGGTGTTCTTACACCCTAATAAATATAAAAATAGGGCAGAATCCATTGTCAGATTCTGCCCTATTATTGATTTAAAGATTATAGTTCTTCGTAGCTCAGGCCCCACAAGCATCTGAACCCAGGGTTAGGAACTATAAAGCCCTGTAGGGAGCTACCCTACTATCTGGTGCGGGCGGCGGGATTCGAACCCGCACGGGCTCGGCCCGGGGGATTTTAAGTCCCCTGCGTCTCCCCGTTCCGCCACGCCCGCAGGTGGGGTGAAGGATGGGATTTGAACCCACAACACTCGGAACCACAATCCGATGCTCTGCCAGTTGCGCTACCTACACCATGCGGTGGCCGTAATTTATATCCCCGTTGCCGTAACCACCGGGTCGCGCACTATTCCAGCGCATTTCGGTTTATTAAGTTGACCGCAAACTCCCATAGTGTAGCTTTTAGCTCAAAGGGCCAAAGCGCGCTAGTGACCCACTCTTTAGAGGATGGTGTTCTAGACCTACCTTCTACGGATATTAAACAATAGCAGAAAGATTTCCAGCCCTTCTGCTTGGCACGGGCGGTTTGGAGTCGAACCAACACTTCCTGGGTTAGAGCCAGGCGAACTACCGTTACCCTACGCCCGCATATTTGGCACGCCCTGATGGAGTTGGACCACCACCCACGGAGTCAGAGTCCGTTGTACTAGCCGCTATACGAAGGGCGCATATGGCACGGAAGGCGTGATTCGAACACGCGCGGAGGTTTCCCTCGCCGGAGTCAAAGTCCGGTGTCATCAACCACTCGACCACTTCCGCATATGGCAAGATCTCTAGGACTCGAACCTAGACTAATAGTTTTGGAGACTACTGTGCTGCCAATTACACCAAGACCTTAACATCGAGCAGATAAGTCCGTACGCGACTTATATTTAGTGAAGCTGCTCTCTTCAACTGTGACTTTCTGGTCAGTCAACCGCACATTTGCTTACTTGCTAATTTGCTTCAGATGGTACCCGCTGCTGGGCTCGAACCAGCGACCTCCTGCTTGTAAGGCAGGCTCTCTAACCAGCTGAGATAAGCGGGCATATTTAATCTTCGTAACAATCCATTTCTCTTTCAAAGAGAGCTTTTTCAATTTCTTCATCAGAAAAAGGACGAGTATGAAGCTTTTGACCACATTTTCTACAATAAAAGACTTCTTCTTTGAAAGAACGAGGAAGTTTTTTGTAACATGTTGGGCAATAACATGTTAATAGGTAAGCATCATTGCAGACTGTTTCTTTAATGTTATCCATTTTTACCTCTGTATAAATTATCTGCGGCGGCCGCTAAGATCGGCACAACCAGCTCACCGCTCGGAGCTGGCGCCCGCAAGACCCTTGCCGCTTTAACGGTATCCTTAATGCCTATGTAGACCGTTTGCCACAATATACCACATAGACATCCTTCTTAGGGACTAAATACTTAAAAAAACAAGTATTTTCTCTCATTCTATAAATATTAAATGTTTTGCTGATAAAAGGTCTTATATTATTAAAGAAAGGGAGGTGACCGCGCTTCTATTCAGTTTTGCAAGACGTATGAAGCACTAACAGTAGTCTTTGGAGCGAGTAACGGGATTCGGACCCGTCCTTTATGCTTGGCAAGCACATGTGCTACCGCTGACACCACACCCGCATAATCCACTCTATTAGTCAACAAGTCTCTTAGTCCGGCTCGCGCAGGGGACATATGTGACGCTTCTTACCCCTCTATGACGCTAGCATTCTATCATTACTGCCCATTGCTGCAATTGGGAGAGTGGATGAAGGTTTAGGGTTAAAGCCGCGACGAACTCCTTTAAACTTCGGCTTTGGTCGAAGGTGTCAGAATCGGACTGCTCCTCGTCGTCCCAAGCGACGCGTGCTTCCATCACACCCCACCCTCGATATAGAACCAATTAAATTGGCTCTAGGTGAAAATCTTGCGTTAATTTCTTTTTATGTAAGGTTAAATATTTATGACAAGTTGGGCATAAGATTACTAGATTCTCAATGTCATTATCTTCATGACGATCATTCTTATGATGAACCTCTAGTATATCTTCATCTTCGCTCCATCCGCATACTGCACATTTATGCTCATATACATCAAATGCTTTTTTTCGATAGTTATTTCCTGTATATCTTGGATGATTTTCTCCTGTTTTAAAATGATTGTTAAACGAGGTTGAACAAGATGAAGAACAAAACACATTACCAGATTTTGATCTTTCTATTTGAGATTTTGTTTTCCATATTTCCTTGCCACAGTTTGCACATTTACATAAAAAGCTACCTTTATGAGATCTACATTCTGAGGAACAATAAAAAGCTGTATTTTCTTTTATCTTTTGATTATACCTCTATAATGTAATTTCATACTCTTTTCCGCAAACAATACATTGCACTTGTTTCATTGTTGGCATATCAAATCTCTCCTTCTATTATAAATGCTTTTTTTAGACAGAATGATTGATTTCGATTGCCCATTTTTTTTAATATCCCAAATCAGGCGCTCTAGCCAAACTGAGCTACACCCGGAAATAAATGCGACAGCCCCGTGTTTTAATAGCTTTCTGCAACGCCGCACTGACCAGCTATATAATTCAAGACGGCTTTTCGATAATCGTTGCTCTACCTTCTGAGCTACAGTTCCTCATACGAGGCAACTGGCGGGACTCGAACCCGTGACACACGGCTCCTAATGCAATATCTATAAAAGAGTTGCTGCATCCGTCTTACTTGATAACTTTCGCTCTTGTTTAGGTGGCGATAGACCTTGGTGGACCCGGCGGGTGCTGCCCCCGCGTCCGAAACTTCTATCATGCTAAAACTTACTTACACGATAGTCTGTATTTATCCATGAAGCGGTAAAAGCACAGACAAGCTACTTGCTCCGTATTGGTTTCTCGTCCTCCACCACTTTGTTTTATGAGGCTAAAACAAAGAAACTTGCCGAAAGGAGTGATGACGCTTATGCGTCAAGCGGCTCAAGCCGCCATCTTGTATTCGTAATCGTTGTCAGTTATTGGTTTTGCACCCTTAAGGCGGTGTTGCTTTACCCGTGAATTTTAGCTCTTCAAAGCCCCGTCGAACCTAAATACGGGCCCATGATAGATGGTTTTGTTGCTTGGATAACCATCAACCAATCCTCCTGCTTGAGACAGTTTATTTATACTCCCGAACCTAGGAGCGGCTAGAGGATCGCCGTCAGACTATGCCGTTAAACTATATAGCGTCTGCTACTATGGCACCCCGAGCAGGAATCGAACCCACACCCTTTGGTCCGTAGCCAAATGTTCTATCCGTTAGACTACCGGGGCATGTTTAATAGTTGGCACCCCGCCTGCGATTCGAACGCAGAACTAAGGATTAGAAGTCCTTTGTTTTGTCCATTAGACTAACGGGGCATAATGGCGCGCGCAGAGGGACTCGAACCCCCAAGACGCTCATCACGCCCGACGGTTTTCAGGACCGCTTCCTCATCCGGCCGGATTACGCGCATATAAAAATGTCAGACTTTGAGATTTTTTTCTCAGGGTCTCTTCACTACATACGATTAGCTTATACCTCTGACCGCCCTGGGCGGCAACTAACGCAGGCCGCCGTCTCTACGCTTCTTTTAAAGAGAAGTAACTTTTGGCACAGTGAACTGGACTTGAACCAGCACGCCGCTATTAACGGTTACTCCTCGCTTTCCAAGCGAGTGCCTTACCATTAGGCTTATCACTGTATATACTAGACCCCTATATCTTCTTCAAGCCAAATAAAGAATTGTAAAAGATTGCTGAGAGGGTCTATATGGCGAGAGGCTTCGGACTTGAACCGAAACACCATCTTACGACGATTACTGGCAGTTTAGCAAACTGCTGCCTTACCAATTAGGCTTAGCCCCCCATAAGTGGCTCGCTCACGCGAGCCGCCCTTTCAGAAGAGGTCAAAAACGTCAAAGAAAGGATCAATGTCCTTAAAGGTGGCATGGTAAGAACCATAGTCTTTAAGGAATCTACCGAGGACTTCATTATACGCACGTCTCGCATCTGCGGCGGCGCGATAAGCGGCCTCAACCTCTTTGGCACGAGCGGAACGCTCACTTGCTAGGGCCTCTTTTCTGGCCTGCTGTGCAGCCAGTTTTTGTTCGTGCTAACTCTCTGCTTCCTAGCACGCTTCCTCCGAATCAAACACCTTGTTTAGAGTTTCAGAGTAATACTTCATTTGAAATTCCTGCCTTTCAAACAAGTTTTTCAAGGCGCGATTTTACGGAATCGAACCGCTTCGTTTTGATTAACAGTCAAAATTTTAACCTTTAAAAGATTGCTGTGTGCGCCTTTAAGCATGGTTGCGGAGTCTAAGAGTCGAACTTAGTCCTCAAGGTTTATGAGACCTGCGGCTTAACCGTTTGCCCTACCCGCAATATGAGGAGTGGGCAGTTTAATGTGATACCCAGCACTGAGTAACATGAAAAAATGTAAACAGCATCGCCTCAGCGCTATGCACTTGGGCAGGTAGATTCTCGATTCTCTACCTATGGTGACCCCTGCGGGGAACGATCCCACATTACCGACGTGAGAGGCCGGGTTCCTAGTCCAATTAGAAGAAGGGGCCAAAATGTGGCGGTTTAACGAGCTTAGCCACGCTCCTCGTCTGCTTACTTTGCCTTTTGTTTATGCTCGTTAGCCACTAGCCACATACCTACTACAACTCCCAAAGGGTCGAATTACGTTAGTTGGTGGTAGTTTAGCAGAAGAATCCATGTCTACGAGCCGCTGCGTGCACCATGAAAGGTGCATGGTCACCCCTGGGGGATTTGAACCCACCGACTCTGGCGTGAAAGGCCAGTGACTTAGGCCGCTTGTCGAAGGGGCGATATAGTGAGCAGTTTTAACTCATGCTCAGGAGAGACGACTATCTTGTCGTTATGCTGCGATAACGCGGTTGCCGCAAGGAGTGAACACCTGGACTTCGGTTTCGTCCTTGAGCTTCTTAACCTCCAACTTGGCCCAGTCGCAGAACCAGACATTGGTTCCCTCGACATTCCGGAGATCATGATCGCAGTCGGGGCAGGTCATGGGCTTCTCTTTCTTGGCCACTTTCTTCACCTTGTAGCCAAGCGCTTTGGCGACATCGCTGAAATTCGTGTAGGTCTTCATAGTCAACTCTCCTTTTTATTTTACTAGACACTGATTATTAGGAAGCGGATTTGAACCGCCATTTTATGCTTGAAGGCATATGTCTTATCCATTTGACTATCCCAAAGGGTTTGCTGAAAGTGCCTTGGTACCGGCAACAGGACTTGAACCTGCACGCCTCTCGACAATAGATCCTAAATCTACCGCGTCTACCATTCCGCCATACCGGCATATTATTCAAAAGGCAGGAATCCAACATCCACAATCGGGGCATTCATAATGCGGCCAAGGCTCCATGATGACTACATCTTCTTCATCAAAGACCCAAACTTCATGGCAATGAGGACACTCGCGCTCTTCTTCCATTGGTCACTTCCCCTTTCTTTATCTTACATATACATTATAAGATAAAAATTGTTATTTTGCAAGCGGATTATTCCTTTCCGATATGCCGATTGCTAACTCCTGCGGGGACCCAGCCCTTAATGGGAACAGGAGGTTATCCGGTGGCGCCGCCCTTTCAGCTTCCGGTAAGCATCATCCTTCACTATATGTATGAATCCCAGAGGGTTATATATTGCACCCACAATTCACCCTCCCAACTAACGGATGTTCGGGCCTCCCACGACCTGACTCACAGGTTTATCTTAACTTTTGGCAAGAGCGTAAGAAACTCTGGTGGCGACCAAGACGGGTGCTGCCCCCGCTATTTCTACCGTGACAGGGTAGCGACTCTGCTGACTGTCCCCATGGCCATATAAATGAAGGTTCCATTCAGTCACCTACAACACCCCCAGCAGTACATCTGCTTTGCTGGAACGGTTTTAACAATCTACCGCCAAGATAACTTACCAGAGATACTCTAGCAAGGCGACAAGTTCGTTCTGTTCTACGGCTCGCTGACTATAGCCGAAATTTCCGCGCGTGCATCGTTACTGTTGTATCACTCTTAACTGAGCGGCCTGGGGCTTCAGGCGGAACTCTACGAGGTACTTCTGCGTTTTCCCTCTTGCTTGTCTAGGCGTTGGTTCTCGGCTACGATATTGCAGATACCGTTCCGTCCAGTCCCACCACGAGGAGGTGCCTTATGGGACCATAATTCTCCAAATGCTCTTTCCAGCGCCTTTGAGCTACCCGGCCAGCTCCACGCGAGGAGCCTTGCGGCCAGGGAGGGGATCGAACCCACGTCTTTTGGAGAATCTCCTAGATGTTTTGATATTTAAACTACCTGCTGTTCCGGCTAGGTGCGCAACCTTACGCAATCTTCTAGGTTAGCTAACTACTTAATGGGCTAGTTTGAATACCCAGTACCTTTTCCCTTCCAAAGTACCAAAACGCTAATGATATTCTTGCAATCATTTTTCTACACCGCTTGTACTACTTGATCCCAAAGCGGTAACTGATTACTTCCATGTTGCCGCATGGTTGCCTTGCTCGGCAAAACAAGGACTTTGCATCTTTGGAGTTCTCTTATTTATATCGCGCCGAGGTACCCGCAGGCACAATGCCCCATAGACTTTGCGCTTTATCCATCCCTCTTCTTTTACTTCGACGGGATCGGCTTATCGAATCCTAGGTCTATGCGCTGGGTGGCTAACCCTTATCTTCCGCGTGCGCTTAAATCCACGTGAGAGTTCCTTAACCTATGGAGAACTCTTAAACAGGAAGAGTCTTTCGTCTTCTCTTTTACGGTAAGGTTTTCGGCCATGAGGTACTTACCACTATACCTTTTGGTGGAGCGCCGGGGTAACGATCCCCGCTGATTTTCTGCTTGCAAGGCAGATGACCACCCCATGCAGTCCCGCGCCCCATATTATGGCACTATCGTAGTACCCACGTCAAGCCTTATCATATCCAACTCATGTTGGCTAGTGTATAAACAGGCGTTTCATATGCCCTATTCCCTTGAATCAGTTTATACACAGAGCAGACTTTTACTGCCGCGGTGAGCATCCCCACCATCGCTTTAAGGTCAGCTAACCTATGGTATTCACCATAATCGGTCTTCCTCGGTTTTCACCACGAATTCCGCCTTTCCAGAATTCGCACCGCTGTATGGAGTATGGAGTACCGGAGGTCTATTGGCTCCACAATTTATCTGCTCTTCCGGCAATCTACGCAATCTTCACCCTTATTCCCACATATCCCTCGGAAAGATCAATTTCATCCGCACGGTGGGTTTGCTCGAATACTTTATTATTTTCTTCGCGTCTGTGCGTAGAATATAATCTCTAGGCAGAAACCCGCGTCTACCAGCTCGTCTTAGCTACCAGGATACCGACCACACTCATTTGTCACGTCGCTCTACTGGAACCTAGAGGTTTCATTGAGGAGGATTTTGTCTTTCCTCAACTTTCTATATACATTATATGATATTTTTTTATTTATTGCAAAAATTTCTTTTTGCTTGCTCTTTAGGAGCGTTCAATGAAGATGCTCCTCACAACATCATCAAACCACTCTGTGGCCTCGTCTTGTCGAATAGATTCCAACCAGTCCTCGTACTCTTCGGGAACGATCTCCTCTACCTGGATGTTTTCCTCAAAGCTGTCATAGTGCATGATTGGTAACTTCCTTTCTCAATCTTTGTAATATCATTATATGATATTTTTTTTATTACATCAAGAGAGGAAGATTGCGGGCGCCGCTCCGGACGGTTAAACTAGGTTTAAGATCGCGTGAGCTGGCGGCCGCAATTACAGCCGGCTTTTACGGTGAAGCCCAACGGTGGACCCCGCTTGATTTCCACAAATGGCATGGCGAAGTCTATTTATCCATCGCGTTTGCAACCGTTCCGGAGAACGACTCTTTCTTTGATGCTATCTCCCCATCCACTAATAGCGCTGTTCGTGGCGCCACTGGTGCTTTGAGTGGGATTCGGACCCACACTGACTAACTTTTGAGATTAGTGCCTCTTCCAATTGGGCTACCAAAGCATATTTGTTAGGCTAACGAGCTCTTTCTGTTGTGCACCAGTTATCTCCCTAACTGCGGGGTGGAATGATTTCTGGAGTTTGTCCACCTACTATCTCCGAAGCCTTTTTATTCCTCTGCCTGCGAGGACTCTAGCACACATGGCCTGGTGGGTGCGGCGAGATTCGAACTCGCAAAATCCCTACATTAAAAGTGTAGTGCCTTACCGTTTGGCTACGCACCCATAAGGGAGATTAAATTTTCTCCCATTCTTCGTCTGTCATTTTATTGATGTCTGTTTTCTTTCTAGGAAGACCGTCAGCATCGCACCACTTACGAATAGCATTATCAGTTACTCCATACATTTCACCTATTTGCGTAAATGGCTTTTCTCTTATTAAGATTTTTAGTTCTTCTCTTGAAGGTCTTTCTACTATTCGAGACATAATATAATTACAATCTGGACAATATATTGCATCACGAGTAGGAATTTCTTTTCCGCATCTTTGACAAAAATGTTTTTGTCCATGCTTTGTAATTTCTAACTAATCTAAAAGCTATTTAGCAACATCTTCTTGAAATAAAGATTGCCAATTCTAAGGAATCGTTATCTAATTATAATGAATACCTCTATGACAATTTGCACAAACAAGAATACATTTTCGTGCTTCTGTTATCTATTTTTCAAGACTTTTTGTTGCCGCGTTTGAAGACCCTAACCCAAATTCTTTTGTATCTGGATCAACATGATGAAACTCTAAGGCTTCCTAAAAAGTATCAAAACCACATATACAACACTTTGATCCAAATAATTTAATTAGATCATTTTTGCGCTTTTTAATGTGATTTATAACATTCTTAGAATTATTTGAATTAGACATATATTTATCATCCTTTCTCACTTATACTTGAAAGATTAACAAATATATTTAATCCTAAATGTCCAAGGTGCAAAATTCTGGTGCCTCGCCAGGGATTTGAACCCTGACCTGACGGATTAAGAATCCGCTGTGCTGCCTTAACACCTGCGAGGCATAGGATGGGAGCCCAAGACTCGGATTTCCACCGAGGAACACTCCCTTGATGATTGTTCTTTAACTTAGACTTTACTAGAAATAAAAACAAGACTCAAAAAGTCAAAGAATTTGCAATTCTCTCTTTTTAAATTGCTGGACGAGTCTTTGGTGCTACGAACTGGGTTTGAACCAGTGACCCCCGCGTTATCAGCACGGTGCTCTACCAACTGAGCTATCGCAGCGTATGGTGGACAGGGAGGGAGTGAGTTGAATCCCCGATGCTTGGCTCTTCAGTTCAACGCCTACTAATTGAGTTACTTATGCCATTAAAGAATATCTTCAATTTTTTCAGTAAGAACAGATTCAATTACATAACGAGCATACTCAAGAAGAGCTTGACTACTAATTTCAACTTCAAAAGCACTATTATCCTTAGTGATTATTACATCACCAGAAAAATCTCCATTATGATGAAAATTGTATTTATCCTGAGAATGAAAGGTATGCATAATAATCTCCTTTATACTTTTGGTGGGCAGGGAGGGCTCCGCTCCCCCGACACCCGGCTCTTCAGACCAGTGCTCTACTAGACTGAGCTACCTGCCCATATGTGGGCTTGCGCCCACTGTTTGGTGAGTCTTGGGGTCTCTCTTATTTCGGTAATCGTCGGTGGTGGGCCATCAAGGGCTCGAACCTTGAATCTTCCGGTTATGAGCCGGCTGCGATAACCATTACGCTAATGGCCCATAAAGGACTCTTGACATATACGCTATATGTCCTTAACGAGAGCGGCTCCTCACTCACGGAGGTTAGTTTACTTTTAAACTAACAAAGCAAGACTTCTTGGTTTTCGGATACCCTAGGCTTGCCCATTGCCGGTTTTACGTGCGTTCAGTCATTCGCACTTGTAGCTCACGCTACGCCACAATTTGAGATAGTTTTGTAGAAAAGTCAAAATCTGTAGCTATATGTTTACGACTTTTTCTTTGATTCTGCGTTGGCCAGATTCTAAATTCTTCAGAAGCATCATTTTCATTAAAAGGCACTAAAAATAAACTATCATTAGATACGCAATACAATGCAAAATAATCAACTTCGTTCGCAGAATACGCAATTGAATTACCTCGTTTTTCAGAGGCTTGATGGCCTATTTTCCATAACATATAACCCTCTGCTTTTGGTTCAATTGTTGTTTTAACCTAGATACGATTTAATTTGTTATTAAATTCAGCAATTAAATCAGTAGAGCTACCATCTCCATAAGGGATAAAACATTGTATCCCCATTTTAGTGAAGGCTGTTAAAACTACGCTCTCTCCAATGTTTCCTAGTTGTGAACTATTCATTGTTTTCTCTCCTTAAAAGCTATTTGGCAAGGTGGCTTTTAAAGAGCTGTTTTGGTCCCTCAGGGTGGCTTCGCACCACCGACCTACGGTGTATGAGGCCGCTGCTCTACTCCTGAGCTACCGAGGGATATACCACTTTAACCCAAGTGGCCAGGGTATGAAAGCTATTGCTCAAAAAACAGTCACTGGTGCGCGAGGCGGGACTCGAACCCACAAAACATAGCACCTCAAGCTACCGTCTCTACCAATTTGACTACTCGCGCATAGTGGGGCCTAAAATGTCAGCCCCAATGTCGGTTCATATGTTGCCATTCCATATGCCCTTATGTTCTGGCGTCTGGTGTTCCCGACTCTACCAGCACTTTCCTCCTCAACGGGCGAGGTGTCCGGCGCTCTCACTATGGTAGTTGCTCACCTTTTGGATGCTACCACATCCTCACCGCCATTGGTAGCTGGCGGATGGCATCTATCCCTTAAGGTCGGGCACCGCACATTTGCTTACTAGCTGGTTTGCTTGAAGGGTGTATTAAATCAAATGATTTAATCATCAAGATTGAGTTCATCATGTATCTCGGCATGACAATTTGAACACACTAAAATACATTTATCTACTTCTGTTTTTAATTTACTAAAATCTTTTGTAAGGCAAGCAGAAATTCCAAAATCTTTTTCATTTGGATCAAGATGATGAAATTCTAAAGCTCGAATAGATTTATTGTAGCCACATCTACTGCATTTTCCGCCCTTATATTCAATTAAGGCTTTTTTTATAGCACGACGTTTAATAGTTACAGCTTGACTATGGCTCATTGTTTCATCTTCATGAGGAGCGCAACTATAACAATATTTACGAGTCCAACCGTTATCTATAATTTGAAAAGATTGGCCACATATTTCACAAATACGAGTTTTATTTATAGAATTATCTGCTTGTATTTTTCTCGGTATTGATTTTAGACACCCACAAGAAGTAGTTACCCCACTTGTCAAATGTCCTGTTTGAATTTCCTTTTGGCTTCCACAGTCACACTAACAAAGCCAATATGTTTTTCCTTTTCTACTATCGGCTTTTGATAAAGCTACTAATGATCCAAATCTTTGTCCAGTTAAATCTAATGCTTTTGGCATCTTGCTCATCTCCTTCTACTATATTTAAGAGTTAATGAGCTAAATTTAACTCAATTTGTCCATTTTTAAGATAATTTATGGCGGGTCGCCGAGGAATCGAACCTCGCTATCCAGATTAACGGTCTGGCGTTCTACCGATGGACTAGCGACCCATGATGTGGTTTCCCTCGCAAGGCGGCACCACAAACCGGCTAATTAGCTTGAAGGTTTACCCCTACTCTACAGGCTAACCTATCTTGAACGCAGGAGACATACTAATTCATTTAGTTCTTCTTGAACACGGTGTCGGTGTATGTCAGACCAGGTCCTAAGTCAACTATCTAGGTTTTACTACACTCATAGCGCGGTAGTTGTAATTTGAGTAATTTCTTGAGAAGCTACCTCAATCTCTTTCTCAACCTTACATATACATAATAACTTATTTTTTTTCTTATTGCAAAAGTTACCATGAATGGAGGTTTCGCTCGGAGTTGAACCGAGGTCTCTGAATTTGCAATCCAGCGTCTTAGCCTCTTGACTACGAAACCATAATGCAAGATTCGACCTTAACTTGCACGGTCTCCAGGCATTAAGACCCCACCTGGCGGGTAATCTAGCGGATTTGTGTTAAGGAGAACTACCCACAAAACTCCTCCATTTTGCTTACTTTACCCTTATTTATACTCTCGCAAGCAATAGCACAATGGTTCAACATAAACAAGAGAGTACCATCATATTTTCTTAGTTGTCCTTTAGGGCGCTACGGTTGAATTAGATGGCGTCACATAACATCCTTTTCCCATAGTATATTCTTCCTTCTTGTTTATACTCCTGTAGGGTAAATATACAAGACGTTGTGAAGGAGTTTGGTGGGCCGAGTTGGAGTTGCACCAACGACGTTTCATAAGTGGGGGTTTTACAGACCCTTGCCCTCGCTAACTAGGCATATCGACCCATGACTTATGGTTGATTCATTTCTCATCCTTTGTATATACATAATATAATATTTTTTTTCTTATTACAAATGATTCTTTCTGGTACTATCTATAATTTTTCTTTGTAGATCCTTAAACCTTTTTGCTCAAAAATTTTTACAACAAGAGAAAGAAGGAGTAAGAAGTCTCCCTCTTACTCCAAACCAAGCTTTTTCATCAGCTCTGCAACTTTAGCCTTGTCGTCGGCAGTGATCTCAGTAGGTGTCGCCACAGGGGTGGCTGCCGCAGGTCCTGTCCAATCGCCAGTCGCGGGCGGTAGGTCACTGGCACCCTCCTGTCTTGCTACGCTGGTCTTAGGCATCGTCATTGTGATAGCAAACTGCAAGGTTTCACCACCAGGACCGTCTTGAGCCTCGACGTAGATCTTCTTATCTAGGAAGGCCACGAAATCAGATCCGAAGGCTTCAATAATCTTATTTTTAACAGCTTCTCTCGCTGCGTCTCCGCGTTTTGCCATGCTCAAATATCTCCATTTCGCTCTTCATTTATTGCATCTGCACATGCTTTGCAGGTTAGTTCACCGTTGATAATTTCCGCTTCATCCATGCTGTATATCCGACTCCCGCAGGTTTCACACACTAAATAGAAATCTTCATCAGCATCTTCAACAGCAATACATTCATCACATAGGAAAGAATCTGTTCTCCTAACATAGTGCTGTCCACATTTTACACAAGGTACTTTTTCTCCTATTTTTATGTCATATACCCTATGAAATTCTCTATCCCAGGCTTTCTTACTCTCAATCTCTGCCACTTCCATGAAGTCATAATAACTATTCTTCTCTTTAAGAGAAGTGCTAGGAGTGTAGAAAGGAGAGAGAACAAGATCACTATATCCTAAGAAATCACTAATATCTATAACGTCTTTTGTATCATAGATACAATCTGCTCTACCAAGGATAAAATTATGGTCAAGGTCTAAAGACTCTGCCCATCCAGGAATCCTTATAGTAGAGAAACCATTGTGATTAGGAGGAGCAAACTCTTTATTACAGAAACTATTTATCACATCTGCAACATGGCACTCCAAAACTTCACTGTCGAATGGGTATTGTCTATCGTAGTATATAACACTCTCAAAGTTGTTAGTATGCACAAGCATACGCCACTTTTTGCTATACCACTCGACGCCATCAGGCAGCGCCCGCAAGCTCTCTTTCTTATCGCTTGCAAGATAGGCCACGATAGTTGTCTTATCAAGCATATAGCTTAAATTACCCGCTCTATAGTCACCATCCAGTGAATGACATGACCTCCAATTGCTATTGCTTTCGCTCATGGTCAAGTAATCAATCGGATCTACAGAAAGATAAAGATACCCTTCAATCTTATCTTCCTGAATAAACCTAGAAGCAAGATCTTGGATATTTCTAGTAACAGTAAAGGATGGTAAGAAATACTTAAAGCATTTAAGTAACTTCATACCTTTCTGCACTTTAATTTCGGGATAGGGATGAACTACCTTGTTTTCAAAGAATCCATCTTTATTCTCCCTAAGAAATTCTTCAAATGTGACGTCATTCTCTGCCATACTTGAAAGATCATCGTCACTTAGGGTATTCAAAAGGGATTCAAACTTTTTCTCTTTTATACTATCAGTTAGCTTTATAGTAATTTTTTCTTTAGATCTCCAAATCGTCCCGCCAAACTTTTTAACATAAGGAGCTTTATTCTTTTCCCATGTTTCCATGATAGGTTTGGTTTCAAGGGAGTCAAAAGGATAATCCTAAGAGTGCATAAGTATCTGTTCAACTAGGGTCATACAAATACCTCTCATTATTTTATCTTCTTAGATATATTATAATATATAATAATGATTATTGCAACTCGCTCTCTTTATCGCGCTCTTCACCTTTGAAGTATTCGTATACAAGATTGGTTAGCTGGACTTGTGTCTCGCATAAATGACATGAATGACCCGGTATGAGGCAGCGTTGCCCGCATGTTACTCGTGCCTAGCCAAATTCTGGTTTTAGATAAGGATTTGGAACAGAGAAGGCACAGTCGTCTAGGAGGTCTTTAAGATTATAGATAAAGTTTCCTCTCTTATAGATAGAGAAGAGGGCATCTTCTTTCTCTTGATTAGTTACCTTAAAGTCAATAACTCCAATATACTTGGAAACAAGAGAGAGATCTTCTGGCCTGATGAAGAAACTATTGGGTTTTAGACCTGTAATTGCGGCGGTCGGTGACAGGGAGGGTGAGACCCTGATCTTTATCCCTTTGTCTCTACATAGCTGGTAGACTTTACCAAGCTAAAATCCTAAACAGCTATCAACCCACACATCACTTACACCGATGTTTACAAAGCTATTTAAGGTTTCCCAATCTGTGATAGGGAACTTGACAAACGCTTTATAACCATCTTTAATAAGTTTCTTCGTATATAGAATAGAACTGCATTCAATCGTGTAGTCCTACACAGAATCGCGAACTATGTCGACCTATTCAAGCAAGCGCCCAGGGTCTTCAGAGCTGGCGCCCGCAATTAAATATCTTTTGTCTCTATGATCTTTCATAAAACCATAAAGAGTGCCTAGCTAATTATATGGGCAACGGATCTCGTCTGCTTTCCCTTTATTCTTAGACTAGTAATTCAAGCTAAATAGCATATCTTCAACTCCTTTACCTATATTATAGCATATTTTTACAATTTTGTCGAGATAGCAAGAAGGGAGAGGTAAGAACCTCTCCCTTCATTATCTTATTGTAGAGCGGATCAGATTTAGACATATCTCCACTTATAGTTAAAAGCACTTATTTTTTCTCCGCGACAAACTCTAGCGATTGAAGAACCTCCATTTTTGCCATCTTTTCCTAAAGCTCTTGCAGCATCTGCGCAAGAATTAAATTCAGCAATCACTTGACTTGTATCTTTATCAAGTTGCTATACTTTTCTTTTCCATAACTTTTTAATTGGAACAAATTCTTTTTCTACGCCTTTCTCTTTCCAGTAGAATCCACCTGCATTTGTAGTTTTCCCTTGCACGGCTTTTGAAATTGTCCATGGGTCAAGGTGTAATTCTTGTGCAGCACTTCTAATGCTTGGATAAGACATGATAACTTGCATGGAAGAGGGATCTATCTATTCAATTATTTTAGCTTCAGGTTCTTCTTCATAAAATCCAAAGCTATGAACAATTTTACGGATAGTGTTTGGATGACATCCTATCACTTTGGCAGTAGCAGATATGCTATTATTTTCTTTATAAGTGTTTAAAATCTATTGTATCTCATACTTTCTTTGACCTCCTCCTCCTGGAGTTAAATTATATCCATCATTAAAAGTATCAAAGAAAGAAATCCAATACATTTCTCGATCATTAAGGTCTGGCTCTGAGCATTCTTCCAGAACTTCAAAAATAAAATTTTCTAGTCCATATTTTCGTATAGCTCGATATAGTGGATAATTATATGCTTTATCTGTTTCTTTAAAAGCAACTCTTTTATGCTCTGTCCACCTATTAGCGATATTGATGGACTATCCTATATAAGATTTGTTATTTAATAGATTAGTAATCTTATAAATTCCTATCATATAAATCAGCTCCTTATTCTTATTGAGAATAAGGAGCTGATTATTAACTATTTTTGTCCCGAAAGGTTTATGCCAAGCGTCTATACGCTACGACCTTGCGGCTCTTGCCGCCCTCGCCAGAAGCGGGGATGGTAACGGAGTCCTTCTCAACCTGCTCCAGATTGATCAGCTGGGTCAGACGAGCGGTGACCATCTGAGAGGACACGTCGGGGTCGCCCAGGGCAGCCACGATCTCATTGGTGGTCTTGAACTCGGTGTCAGAGAGGACACCATAGATGCGGTCACGGAGAGCATCGCCGGCGACCTTCTTGTCGGCAGCGCGCTTGGCAGCGGACTCAGCCTTCTTGTCGAGCAGCTCGATCTCATGGTTCACGAAGTCGGACAGAGCACCAAAGTCCATGCCCTCAGGGAGCGCGAAACCGCGGCTCTCAGCGTCAGCCAGGATGTCGAGAACGGTAGCATACATAGCCTTCTTGGTAATTTTCTTAGTGGTAGTCATAGTCGGAAATTTCCTTTCTTATTTTTATTTTGTGACTATATTATAGAAAAAATTTTTCTTTCTGTCAAGAGATTGCTTAGGGTGATTTTTGTGTCTTTCCTTATCTCTTACACACTCATAATATCAAAAATTTTGAATAATGTAAAGAGAATTGTTTAGTGGGAAAAAAGATTAACTAACCTGGCAAATGAGGAAAAATTGTGGCTGAGTGTCAAACTCCTGAAGTTCAACCATTACTGCTCGATAATCATCATACCAAGAGGAATGAGTGACTCCAGACAGGGAGGAAAGTTTACCGACAGGATACGTTTCTCCTTCGTTGGCACACGCAATAGCAATACCAAGAACGCCAGAACATTCCATTTCGTAAACATCAGCGATAATGAAAAAATCCTCAAAGATTTCCTCCCATCGTTCTTCACCAACTCGCTCGATATAAGCAAGTTCCTTTTCATGTGTAAGTTCAATGCCATAACACAGGACTGCTCTGTAATTAACGCTCATTGGTATTCCCCTTCCTTCATTTTCTAAAGATATAATATAATATTTTTTGAAAAAAATAAAGCGAGCCGTTTAGACTCGCTTTATCAATCTTTATTCCGCCTGAGAGCCGGCGCCCGCAAACATTGCACTGAAGGGATTGGTGCCGTTCATAAGCGACATCATGAGCATCATCTGCATGAAGTCATTTCCTTCGCTCTTGGTGTTCTTGTCGTCTTCGAACATGGACGACATCATCATCATAGGCAGGATATTACCGAAGGGATTTTCGGCAGAGGGAGTAACATTACCAAGGTTGAAGAGAGGAGCAACTTTGGTGACATAGTTAAAGCCGAACATATTGCTGACAGGAATCACGGTCTTCTGCTCACTGGCCGCAAGGTCAATAACCTCGATGCTGGTCTTATCATTGACCTGGACTACATACATAGCCTTCTTCTGATGAATGATAAGGTCGCCTTCCTTGACCTGGTTTACGGCGACGGGCATCTTGTAAATAGCGTTCTTGAAGCTGAAGGTGAGGCCGGTAACGTCAATGGTCTGACCTTCGCTGGCGTTGTATGCATACCAGCTATCGCCACAGCGTACAGCGAGACCATAGGGAGATATGGAAACTGCTTCAGGATTTGCAGGACCAAAATCAAATTTCATGGTAGGAATATTCATTGTGTCATTCTCCTTTTCTTTATTATTTGTTTCAGGGGTAGAAAGATAAATCCCAGCAGAAGTTATTTCGTTTAATTGTCCATCATAGACATAGGACAAAGAGCCAGTTGTCGGATTGAGTATTACGGTTCCATTTGCAGTTCTCTGAGCAGTTGAACACTGATCTTCTATGAGATCTCTTACACTACTTTCATTAATGAGAACTGTGGACAATATTGGATTGTGGTCATC
>JAEEGL016895423.1_pt1 | contig 45817 bp, 35 predicted proteins | sample 9134231 | NCBI WGS metagenome assembly JAEEGL01 (sample SAMN16246548, study PRJNA631951) | gut metagenome | biome: gut microbiome; feature: rumen; material: fiber-attached | host: Bos | place: Iran: Karaj | collected 2018-10 | reverse complement strand
CTAAATTTATTTATTAACAATTTAAAGAAAGAGGTATTTTTTATGATTATTGTTCCCATTAAAGAAGGCGAGTCCATCGACAAAGCGCTCAAGAAACTGAAAAAGAAATTCGACAAGATTGGTGTGAAGAAAGAGATTCGTGCCAGACAAGAATTCACCAAGAAGAGCGTCATCAGACGGGAGCAATTGCGCAAGGCCATCTACGTTCAGCAGCTTCGCGCCGCTGAAAACGAATAGTCAACGGTTTTGCCAATCACAAGAAACAGGGACGCATCCCTGTTTTTTTTTGTCCATCATGGACGTATGCGATACGTTTTTTCAACGGACGTATGCGATACGTTATTTCAACGGACGTATGCGATACGTTTTTTCAACGGACGTATGCGATACGTCCCAACAATATTTGGCGATATGGATTATACGGATTTTATTGATTATCTCAGGTACGAGAAACGGGTGTCGCCGCACACGGTGACCGCATACGAACGCGATTTGTCCCAGTTTTTCAGCTTCTTACAGGAAAAATTGGAGATTAATCAACTGCCGGATGTTCATACAGAGGATATTCGGGCGTGGATTATCTCCCTGTTGGAGGACGAATCGTTGCAGGCAAAGTCGGTGAACCGGAAGATCAGCGCGGTGCGGGCATTTTATCGTTACAAATTAAAAATCAAGGAATTAACCACTAATCCGACCCTCTCTGTCCATGCACCCAAGATACCCAAAAAGTTGCCGCAGTATGTGGATGCCAAGGATATGGAGCATCTTTTCTCCGACATTCCGTTCGAGGACACTTTCGAGGGGCTCCGCGACCGCACCGTCCTCGAACTCTTCTATGCCACGGGAATGCGACTGTCGGAACTGCTGAACATCAAAACGCAAGACATTCATTTGCAAGACAATACCGTCAAAGTTTTGGGAAAACGCAATAAAGAGCGGCTCATTCCGTTTGGTAACAGGCTCTCTGAGTTATTGACAATCTACTTGGGATACTTGGAAAAAAAATTTGTTGAGGGAACGAAAAATAATTATATCTTTGTCACCGCAAACGGAGAACAACTTTATCCGAAAGCAGTCTATCGAATAGTAAGAAAATACTTGGATATGGTAACCACAATCGACAAACGCAGTCCTCACGTGATCCGTCACACGTTCGCCACGCACATGCTCAACAACGGGGCTGACCTGAACGCGATCAAGACCATACTGGGCCACAGCAGTCTGGCGTCCACCCAGGTATATACGCACAGTTCCATCGAGCAACTTAAATCTATCTACAATCAAGCTCATCCAAGAGCATAATTCATAAACAAAAAGGAGGTTTTTATGAAAATCAACATCAATTCCGTACACTTCAAAGCGGATCAGAAACTGGAGAATTTCATCACCGAAAAGGTGGAGAAACTGAACAAGCTGCACGACGGCATCATGGGTGCCGATGTCGCGCTGAAATTGGAGAACACCGAAGCGCCGGAGAACAAGACGGCGGATATCCGCATGAACATCCGTGGCTACGATGCCCGCGCCAGCAAGACGGCCAAATCTTTCGAGGAGGCCACCGACCAGGCCATTGACGCCCTGAAGAAGCAGCTCCAGAAAAGCAAGGAGAAAGAGCAGAACAAGAGACCTTCCACCGAAATTTCCTTTGAAGAGAAGGAGTAACCTTCTGGAGGTCACGATAACCGCAAGCCCCGCCACGAACCGGCGGGGCTTTTTCGTTTTAACCCGAAAGGGGGAATATTTGACATTTTGTCGGATTGGAATCCAGTATGGCAAATAATTACTACCTTTGCAGAATAGTTTTTGATAAAAGCAAAATGGAATCAAATCTGAGCAATCGACCCCCGTACAACCAATTGTTGAGTACTGTCGCGGAAAAGGAGGTAGTGGTGATAGATGGAAAGAAAGGACTTCCCATTTACGGAGAATCATACATTGCCCCTGACATGTTGATTATACTCTGTCATGAAGGGACATTGTGGATATATGACGTGCCCGAACGAACGTTCAAAGCTCACGACATAGCTATTCTGCTTCCCGATCAGATCGGATTCGCCCAGCGGAATTCAGCCGATTATCGCACCACCCAGATTGCCATCTCCAGAAAGTTCCATGACCGTCTGCAACACTCCTATCCCTACACCCGCTATGCGCCCCGTTACCGTCGCCATCCGGTCACCCATCTCACAGACGAGCAATACCAAAGCATGTGCCATGCGTTCGAACTGCTGCGAACCATCACGCAGTCGAAAAGTGTTGACCGTAGTGAAATGCTTATCCATCTGTTGTCCATCATACTCAACATGGTAGGAGAGTGTCATGTCAACAGCCAAACCAGCGACACGTTCAGCCTTTCGCCCAACGAGCAGCTGTTCAACCGTTTCTACGAGGCCATCATCCAGCATCACAGAGAGTCGCACGATATGGCTTTCTACGCCCGCATTTGCTGCCTTTCACCGAAACACTTCTCCGAGATTATCAAAAGAGACACCGGCATCAGTCCCAAAGGTTGGATCACCAACTTCCTCATCGCCCGTGCCAAAGTGCTGCTCGATTCACGGGAGGATCACACTGTCCAGCAGATCTGCAGTATTCTTGGTTTTGGCGAACAATCCGCTTTCTCGCGCTTTTTCAAGAGAGAGACCGGGATGACCCCGATGCAATACCGGAACCGCCGCCGTTGACCCCGGCACTGGAGAGAAAATATGGCAGAGACGATGTGCGCACATCGTCTCTGCCTATTTTAAACCGTCGCGATTGTGGAATGAAGCATAAGAAATGAAAAAAATCGTATATTGCGCGGCTTTTTGTAATAAGTGAAGAAAGGTTTTGTAAAATAGTATAACTAATTATAAACGTATGAGTTATAAAAGTTTTGAAAGAAAGTTGGCCGTGGTGTTGTGTACGTTGATGCTGGTGTTTTCGTGCAAATTCACCTGGGCTGCTGCGGAAGAAACTGAAGAATTCGATGCCGGTCCGTTCATCATCGAACACGTCATTGACAGCTACGGCTGGCATATTTGCGGCGACGGCGACAAGAGCGTCACCATCCCCTTGCCCATCATCCTTTTCGACGGCGGGCATCCTGTGGTCTTCATGTCCAGCAAACTCCATCATGGCGAGGCCGCCTACAACGGTTATGCCATGGGTTGGGGCGACAACCAGGGCAGCATCGTGAAACTGGACGGCGACTATGCCGACTACACCGGTCACCTTGAAGAGGGACAAGAATATGATGCCCACGTCTGCAAGTGGGACATCTCCATCACCAAAAACGTGTGTGCCCTGTTCATCTCGTTGATTCTGATTAGTTGCATTTTCCTGTCGGTGGCGAAACGCTACAAAGAGCATCCCGACGAGGTGCCGAGCGGTTTGCAAGCGTTGTTGGAACCCGTCATCGTGTTTATCCAAGATGAGGTTATCACACCTTCTTTAGGCTGTAAATCAAATAAATACGCGCCTTACTTGCTCACGCTCTTCTTCTTCATTTTCCTGAACAACATGCTGGGCATTGTTCCGATTTTCCCGGGCGGTGCAAACCTCACCGGTAACATCGCCGTGACCGGCATTTTGGCACTCATCACCTTCGTCGTGACCACCCTCTCCTCTGGCAAGGAGTATTGGAAAGACATTTTCAACACCCCTGGTGTGCCGTGGTGGCTGAAGTTCCCGCTGCCGATCATGCCGTTGGTGGAGACCATCGGTATCTTCACCAAGCCGTTCGTGCTGATGGTGCGACTTTTCGCCAACATCACCGCCGGCCACATCATCACGTTGGCCTTCGTTTCCTTGATTTTCATTTTCGGGCAGATGAACCCGGCCATCGGTCTGGCAGTCTCCCCGGTTTCCATTTTCTTCTACATTTTCATGGGTCTGATGGAGCTCCTGGTGGCCTTCATCCAGGCATTCGTCTTCACGTTGCTGAGCGCCATGTATATTGGCATGGCCATCGGCGAGGAGGAACTCCACGAGGAGGAAGCAGCAATGGTAGAAGCATAGTAAGACTTGAGACTTAAGACTTGAGACTTAAGACTTGGAGCTTGAAACCTTAAACCTTAAACCTTAAACCATAGAGTAACCCTTTTTAATAACTTAAATATCAAATCATTATGTCAAGTTTAGCAGTATTATTGACAACTATGTTGCAAGCAGCAGGCGCAGGCCTCGGTATCGGTAAATTAGGTGCTGGTATCGGCGCAGGTCTGGCCGCTATCGGTGCTGGTATCGGTGTGGGTAACATCGGTAAGGATGCTATGTCCGCTATCGCCCGCCAACCCGAAGTGTCAGGCGACATCCGTACGAACATGATTATCGCAGCCGCCTTGGTTGAAGGTGTTGCATTGTTCGCCACGGTGGTATGTCTGCTCATCGCTGTTGCAAAGTAACGAATGGAAAAGTTTCCTGACGGTTGGTCGGGAAACTTTCCTTTTTATTTGACAATCAAAAATTGAAACATATATGGAATTAATTAAACCCTCATTCGGACTCATATTCTGGATGCTTATCGGATTCGGCATCCTCTTCTTCATCCTGGCGAAGTTCGCATGGCCGATTATCACCAACGGTATTGCCGCCCGCAACAAGAAGATTGCCGACCAACTGGAGGAGGCTGCCAAAATCCATGAGGAGATGGCGTCTCTGAACAAGAAACACGAGGAGATGATGGTGCAGGCCAAGGCCGAGCGCGACGCCCTTCTCTCCGAAGCGCGCAAGGTGAGCGATGAGATGTACGAGAAAGCCAAGCTCAAAGCCTCCGCTGAGACGCAGGCCATGATTGAAGATGCCAAGAAATCCATCTACTTCGAGAAAATGAAGGCTATCACGGATGCCAAAAACGCTATCGCCAACTTCTCCATCGACATTGCCCAGAAATTGATCGCGGAAGAGCTGACCGACCGCGAAAAACAGGAAAAACTGGTTGAAAAGTGGATGGAAGATTGCCATTTCAACTAATTTTGTATTTTTGCACTTTATTTATCACTTAAATTTTAATATTCCAATGAAAAAATTATCCTTACTATTGGTAACTGCGGCATTGCTGGTCAGCAATGTCTCTTTTGCCCAGGACAAAGAGAAAACGGAAGAGGAAGGCTACATCTTCACCATTAAGAAAGAGATTCCCATCACTTCTGTGAAGGACCAAAACCGCGCGGGCACATGCTGGTGCTATTCCGGTCTGGGCTTCATCGAAGCTGAACTGCTTCGTATGGGCAAGGGCGAATACGATCTTTCCGAGATGTTCATCGTGGCCAACACCTACAACGACCGCGCCAAGGCTGCCGTCCGTATGCACGGCGATGTCTCCTTCTCCCAAGGCGGTTCTTTCTACGATGTGATCTACGGTATGAAGACCTTCGGTTTGGTTCCCGAGTCTGAAATGCGTCCCGGCGCCCAATATGGCGACACCCTTTCCGACCACGGCGAGCTTTCCGCCATCACCGATGCCATCATCGATGCCATCGCCAAGAAAGAGCATAAGAAACTGCAAACCGATGCCAACGGCAACCCTCTGTGGCTCAAAGCGATGGAAGCCGCTCACGAAATTTACCTCGGCAAATGCCCGACCACGTTCACCTACAACGGTGTGAGCTACACCCCGCAATCTTTCTATCAGTCCCTCGGTCTCAACCCCGACGATTATGTCTCCATCACCTCTTACACGCACCATCCTTTCTACGAGAAGTTCGTGTTGGAAATCCAGGACAACTGGCGTTGGAGCCAATGCTGGAATGTCCCGTTGGATGAGTTCATGCAGATTTTCGACTACGCCATCGACAATGGCTACACCATCGCTTGGGGTTCCGACGTTTCCGAACCCGGCTTCCGCAGCAACATCAAGAACGGTTTCTGCGTGCTTCCCGACCTCGAAGCCAAGGCTCAGGTTGGCAGCGACATGGCTCACTGGACAGGCTTGTCCACCACCGAGCGTAACAAAGAGTCTCAAACCAAACCCACCCCGCAACGCTGGGTGACCCAGGAAGAGCGTCAAATCGCTTTCGACAACTGGGAGACCACCGACGACCACGGTATGCTGATCTACGGCAAGGCTACCGACCAGATGGGCAACGAGTACTACATGGTGAAGAACTCTTGGGGCAAATACGGCAAGTATGACGGCATGTTCTACGCTTCCAAGGCATTTGTCCGCTACAAAACGATGAACATTGTTGTTCACAAGGACGCCATTCCGAAGGATATCAAGAAGAAATTAGGTATCAAATAATTCCTGATATTTCTTGCAAACCATTGCAGGGGCGAGTATGGTTCGCCCCTGCGTTTTTTTAAAGACGCTGTTTCCGTGTAGAGACGTGCCATGGCGCGTCTCTGTTTTTTTTGGCAAGATTTTTGTATCTTTGCCACTTTGTTTTTGAATCTTATATAATAGACAATATGGCAAATTTTTTAACGAAACTATTTGGTACTAAGGCTGATAGAGATATGCGGGAGCTTCAACCCCTGCTGAAGAAAACATTGGCTGCGTACGAAAACATCAAAGATCTTTCCATTGACGACTTACGACACAAGACCGTTGAATTCCGCGAGAAAATCCGCGAAGCCACCCAAAAGGAGGAGGATCGGTTGGCGGAATTGCGACAAAATCTCGAAATGAACTACGACCTCCCTGTCGAGGAGAAGGAGGACATATATAAGGAAATCGAGAAGTTGGAGGATAAAGTTTATAACACCACGCAAGATATTTTGAACGACATTTTGCCGGAGGCTTTCTCTGTGATGAAGGAGACGGCCCGCCGTTTCAAGGAGAACGAGACGATTACGGTGACAGCCACGCAGCACGACCGCGACCTGGCGGCCAAGCGCGAGTGTGTCACCATCGAGGGCGACAAAGCCATCTACCAGAACCGTTGGATGGCAGGCGGCAACATGATACAGTGGGATATGTGCCACTATGACGTGCAGCTCATCGGTGGTATCGTGCTTCACCAGGGTAAAATCGCCGAGATGGCCACCGGTGAGGGTAAAACTCTCGTCGCCACCCTGCCTGTCTATCTTAACGCCCTGCCGGGCAAGGGCGTGCATGTGGTCACCGTCAACGACTACCTGGCAAAACGTGACTCCGAGTGGATGGGATTGCTGTACGAGTTTCTCGGTCTTACGGTGGATTGCATCGACAAATACGAGCCCAACTCCGACGACCGTCGCCGCGCCTACAACGCCGACATCACCTACGGCACCAACAACGAGTTCGGTTTCGACTACCTGCGTGACAACATGGCCCGCAACATCGGCGAGCTGGTTCAGCGTCCGCACAACTATGCCATCGTCGATGAGGTGGACTCCGTATTGATCGACGATGCCCGTACCCCGTTGATTATTTCCGGTCCGACCCCCAAAGGCGACCAGCAGGCATACGACCAGTACAAGCCCATCGTGCAGAAGCTGTATGAGGCACAGCGTGTCTATGTGGCGCAGATTCTGACGCAGGCCAAGAAGATGCTGGCCGAGAACCCCGACCCGAAGCCGACCGACGAGAGTGCCCAGCTGCTGCTGCGCGCCCACCGCGGTCTGCCGAAAAACAAAGCCCTCATCAAGTTCCTGAGCGAGCCCGGCATGAAACAGGTGCTGCAACGCACGGAATCCTTCTACATGCAGGACCAGAACCGCAACATGCACATCATCGACGACGAGCTCTATTTCGTGATTGAGGAGAAGCTGAACACCGTCGATATCATGGACAAAGGTATTGATGTCATCAGTAAGGACGCCGACGAGGCGAAGATGTTCATCATGCCCGATGTGGGTGCGCAAATCGCTGATTTGGAGAAAGAAGACCTTACGCCTTCTGAAAAGCTGGCCCGTAAGGAGGAGATCTATAACAACTACGCCATCGCATCCGACCGTATCCATACGGTGCACCAGTTGCTGAAGGCATATACCATGTTCGACAAGGATGTGGAATACGTGATTATCGACAACAAGGTGAAGATCGTGGATGAGCAGACCGGCCGTATCATGGAGGGTCGCCGTTATTCCGACGGTTTGCACCAAGCTATCGAGGCAAAGGAGAATGTGAAGGTGGAGGCCGCCACGCAGACCTACGCCACCATCACGCTGCAGAACTACTTCCGTATGTACAAAAAGCTGTCCGGCATGACCGGTACCGCTGAGACGGAAGCCGGCGAGTTCTGGAACATCTACAAGCTGGATGTGGTGGTGATACCGACTAACAAGCCCGTCATTCGTATCGACGCTAACGATTTGGTTTACAAGACTAAACGTGAGAAATACGCCGCTGTGGTGGATGAGATTCTGCGGCTGCATGAGGAGGGCAGACCCGTTTTGGTGGGCACGACCTCCGTCGAGATTTCAGAGTTGCTTTCCAACATCTTGACTCGCAGACACATCCAGCACAATGTGTTGAATGCAAAGTTGCACAAGCGCGAGGCCGACATTGTGGCGGAGGCCGGTCGTGAGGGCACGGTGACCATTGCCACCAACATGGCCGGTCGTGGTACCGATATCAAGCTCACCCCGGAGGTGAAGGCGAAAGGCGGTCTGGCCATCATCGGCACCGAGCGTCACGATTCCCGCCGTGTCGATCGCCAGTTGCGCGGTCGTTCCGGTCGTCAGGGTGACCCGGGCAGCTCCCAGTTCTTCGTCTCTTTGGAGGACGACCTCATGCGTCTGTTCGGTTCCGACCGTATCGCGAAGGTGATGGACAGCATGGGCCACCAAGATGGCGACGTGATCCAACACAGCATGATCTCGAAGTCTATCGAGCGTGCACAGAAGAAGGTGGAGGAGAACAACTTCGGCATCCGTAAGCGTTTGTTGGAATACGACGATGTGATGAACAAGCAGCGTTCCACGATCTACCGTCGTCGTCGCAACGCCCTTTTCGGCGACCGCCTGGCCATCGATATTTCGCAGATGATTCACGACGTGTGCGAAACGCTGGTGGCCGACATGTGGGAAGCCAAGGATTTCGACGGCTTCAAGATGGGTATGATCCGCACTTTCGGTTGCGAGTCGCCCTTCGATGAGCAATACTTCATGCAGGAGAGACAACACGTCCTGGTGGAAAAACTCTTCCCGATTGTTTATGACCATTATAAGGAAAAGCTGCAGAAAATCAGCGAGCAAGCCTATCCTGTGATCGAGCGTGTCTATCTGGAACATGGCGACAGATTCCAGAACATCGCCATCCCGTTCACCGATGGAAAGAGAACCATCAACATTGTGGCGCCGTTGAAGAAATGTTATGAAACACAAGGCCGTGAAGTGGGGCTCTCTTTCGAGAAGGGCATCACGTTGGCCGTTATCGACAACGCCTGGAAGGAGCACCTCCGCGCTATGGACGATTTGAAGGAGAGCGTGCAGAACGCTTCTTACGAGCAGAAAGACCCGCTGTTGATCTACAAACTCGAATCTTTCAACCTGTTCGACCAGTTGTTGGTGCGTATCAGCGAGGAAATTGTTACCTTCCTGAGTATCGGAAAGTTACCGATTGCAGAAGAGACCGATCTGAAAGAAGCCCAACTGCCTGAGTCGGATGCCAAGAAGTTGCAGACGGGTCGGCAGGAACTCACCAGAGGCCGTCAGATGGCACCTGGCAAGCCCGCCAACGAACCCTATCGCGCCGAGAAGAAGGTCGGCAGAAACGACCCGTGCCCATGCGGTAGCGGCAAAAAGTACAAAAACTGCCACGGAAGATTCGACAGCGCCGAATAATGAAACGCGTCATCCTTTCGGTAACTGAAGACCTTTATACGGACCAGCGAATGGACAAAATGTCCCTTTTTCTGCACAAAAAGGGCTTTGATGTCACACTCGTAGGTCGCTGTTATGGGGATTCTCCCGCGTTGGGAAAGCGTCCGTACAAAACCAAACGTCTGCGGTTGCTTTTCAGACGCGGTGTCCTTTTTTACGCAGAGTATCAGTTCCGATTGTTGCTCTATCTTCTGTTTCAAAAATGTGACTTATTGGTAGCCAATGATTTAGACACTCTTCTGCCCAACTATTTAGTCAGTAAGTGGCGCCGGAAACCGTTGGTTTATGACAGTCACGAATATTTCTGCGGAGAGCTCTCGGTGGTCAGCAAACCGATCTCCTACAAGGTGTGGCACGGTATTGAGAAACGCTGTTTCCCGAAGCTGAAAACCGTCATTACGGTGAGCCAATCCATTGTGGATCAGTACGAAAAAGAGTACGGCATCCGTCCTTATCTGGTGCGGAACATCCCGCCAGCGGCCACCCGGTTTACCGTCACGGCCACCCGGCAGTCGTTGGGTATGCCAGAGGGAAAGCCGGTGTTGTTGTTGCAAGGTGCCGGCATCAATGAAGGGCGCGGCGGGGAGGAAATTGTGCAGGCGATGCAATATCTTCCTGATTACCACTTGTTTATAGTGGGCGAAGGAACTGTTGTGCCGCAATTGAAACAGATGACAGCGGAGATGAAGCTGCAAGACCGCATCACGTTTGTGCCTCGCCAAACCCCCGAAAAGCTGTTCAATTACACTTCGTTGGCCGACATCGGTATGGCCATCGACACAGACATCAGTGCCAATTTGCGTTTCAGTCTGCCGAACAAGATTTTCGAGTATATCAAGGCCGGTACGCCGATGGTGGTCTCCAACTTGGTGGAACGCGCCCGAATCGTGCGGCAGTATCACGTCGGAGTGGTGGCGGATTCAGTCACCCCGGAGGCCATCGCACAGGCTGTCAAGCAGTTGGCAGAACCTTCCCTGCTGGCAAGCTGTCGCGAGAACTGCAAACTCGCCGCCCAAGAACTCACCTGGGAAAACGAAGAGAAGGTCTTGGAACAGGTTTATCACCCTTTCTTCTAACCTTAAACCTTAAATCGTAAACCTTAAACCTAACAATATGGAATACTATCAAGGTACAACCGCTTTCTTCCCCACTGTGGGGAAAATCAAGTTTGAAGGCAAGGATTCGAAAAATCCGATGGCTTTCCACTATTATGACGAAAACCGCGTGGTGATGGGCAAGACCATGAAGGAGCACCTCAAGTTTGCCATGGCCTATTGGCACACGCTTTGCGCCGACGGCGTGGACCAGTTTGGCGGTCCCACGAAGACTTTTCCGTGGAACAACGCCTCTGATCCGATTTCCCGCGCGAAACTCAAGATGGATGCTGCTTTCGAGTTCATGACCAAATGCTCGATCCCCTACTACTGCTTCCACGATGTGGATGTGGTGGAGCCCGGCGATTCGTTGGCGGAGTTCGAGAAGCGTCTTGCTTTGATGGTGGACCACGCCAAAGATCTGCAACAAGCTACAGGCAAGCAACTTCTGTGGTCAACGGCCAACGTGTTCGGTCACAAGCGCTACATGAATGGCGCGGCCACGAATCCCGACTTCCACGTCACCACATTCGCGGCCACCCAGATCAAGAACGCCATTGACGCATGTATTGCATTAGGAGGTCGGAATTATGTTTTCTGGGGCGGCAGAGAGGGTTATATGTCGCTGCTGAACACCGACATGAAACGCGAAAAGGAGCATCTCGCCATGATGCTGACGATGGCCCGCGACTATGGTCGCAAGCAGGGCTTCAAGGGTACCTTCCTGATTGAGCCGAAGCCTATGGAACCTACCAAGCATCAGTATGATGTGGATGCGGAAACGGTCATCGGATTCCTGCGTCACTACGGTTTGGACAAGGACTTCGCGCTGAACATCGAGGTGAACCATGCCACATTAGCCGGACACACCTTCGAGCACGAGTTGCAGTGCGCCGCTGATGCGGGCATGTTGTGCAGCATCGACATCAACCGCGGCGACTATCAGAACGGCTGGGACACCGACCAGTTCCCGATTGACATCTACGAGCTGACGATGGCCTGGTTGGTGATTCTGCAGGGAGGCGGTTTCACGACGGGCGGCACCAACTTCGATGCCAAAACCCGCCGCAACTCCACCGATTTGGAGGATCTCTTCTACGCGCACATCAGCGGCATGGACGCCTTCGCCCGTGCCCTGCTCACCGCCGCCGCCATCATCGAAAACTCCGACCTTGTGAAGATGCGCGCTCAACGCTACGCCTCCTTCGACGAAGGTCAGGGCAAGGCTTTCGAAGAGGGCAGGCTCACCTTGGAAGATATGCGCAATATTGCTCTGCAACTTCCTGAACCTCAGCAAATCAGCGGTCGTCAGGAGCTGTATGAGATGATTGTGAACATGTATTGCTAATCCAGTATGCTCTACCCGGAGAATTTTGAAGAGAAGATAGGATTCGACATCGTGCGGCGGCTCATTTTAGCGCATTGTCTGAGCCCGCAGGGTGCGGAAGCGGTGGATGGTATGCAGTTTATGACCGACATGTTGCAGATCATGCCGGCATTGGAGTCGGTGGAGGAGTTCCGCCAGCTGCTGCTTTTCGACGAGCCCTTCCCTGCACAGGATTTCTACGATCTGCGCGAGGTGCTGAAACGTCTCCGCATCGACGGTACCTACATCGAATTGGATGAACTGGCCTGTATGCGCGGTTTTGTGCAGTCAATGACCCAGATTTTCGTCTATTTCAAGGTGCGCCATGAGGAGAACCGCTATCCGCGGCTCTGGTCGATGTGTTCGGAGATGCCGTTGCAGCGCGAACTCATGTCCGCCATCAACCGCATCATGGACGACAAAGGGCAGATGCGCGACAACGCCTCTGACGAGTTGGCCCGCATCAAAGGGGCCATCAACCGTATTTCGCGCGATGCCGACCGCCAAATCCGCAAAATTCTCTCCGCCGCCAAGCAAGATGGCATCGTGAAGGAGGATGCCGAGATGACCGTCCGCAACGGACGACTCTGTATCCCCGTTTCGGCGCAGTTCAAACGCCGGTTGCGCGGCTTCGTGCACGACGAGTCCGCCACCGGGCAGACTGTCTTCATCGAGCCTGCCGAGGTTTTCGATGCCAACAACGAGCTCAAGGAGCTGCAAAACGCCGAACAGCGCGAGATTATCCGCATCCTGACGGAAATTTCCGACACTATCCGTCCCCTCATCGACGACCTTTTGGACGCGCAGAAGCTGATGGGGCGGTACGATTTCCTTCGTGCCAAGGCCCTTTTTGCCATCGACATTGACGCCGCGGTGCCGCATATTCACCCTAAAACGCTGGTACAGTGGTATCAAGCAAAACATCCGCTGCTCTATCTCAACTACAAAAAGAGCCACAAAGAAGTGGTGCCTTTGGACATCAAGCTGACTCCCGAAAAACGCATCCTCATCATTTCCGGACCTAACGCCGGTGGTAAATCTGTGTGTTTGAAAAGTGTTGGATTACTGCAATATATGATGCAGTGCGGACTGCCGGTCCCCATGCTGAGCACTTCCGACATGGGCATTTTCGACAGCATTTTCATCGATATCGGCGACGAGCAGTCCATAGACAACGATTTGAGCACCTATAGTTCTCATTTGCAGAACCTTAAGGTAATGGACGAGCAGCTGAACCACAAGTCGTTGTTCCTGATTGACGAGTTCGGCAGCGGCACTGAGCCGACATTGGGGGGTGCTTTGGCGGAGTCTATCCTGGAGCACTATTACGATACGAAAGCTTTCGGCATCATCACCACCCACTACGGGAATCTGAAGATGTTTTCCGACACGCATCCCGAAGCGGAAAACGGTGCTATGTTGTTCGATACTAACGCTTTGATTCCTTTGTATGTTTTGAAAATCGGCAAGCCGGGCAGCTCGTTCACCTACGAAATCGCCCGCCATATCGGGTTGAATCCGCAGATTATCGACAATGCCATCCAGAAATCGGGCACGGCTCAAATCGACTATGAACGGAAACTGGAGGAGATTGAGATTACCCAAATCGAGACCGAGCAGAAGCTCAAGATGGTGCGGGCCGCTGACGAGCAGTTGGCGGTGATGATTGACGAGTATGCGGAGAAATTCTCGCAGCTTGACAAGCAGCGCAAAGAGATTCTGACGAAAGCCAAGAATCAGGCTAACAGCATCGTAGATAGCGCGAACAAGATTATCGAGAACACCATTCGCGAGATCAAGGAGTCGAAGGCCGACACCCAAAAGACGAAACAGGCTCGCGAGGAGGTGAAATCCTTCAAGAAAGAGCTGCAGAAGGAGATCGAAAATGTGGAGAAGGCGGAAGCCGAGGCGGTGAAGCCCATTGTCCCCATCCACAAACGCAAACCGGTGGAGCGCAAGCCGACCCCGGAAGAGGTGATGGACAAGACCATCCGGGTGGGCGACTCGGTCTATATGCCTGATTCCCAGATTGCGGGCGAAGTGACGCAGATTGACGGCAACGATGCCACCATCTCCTTCCATTCGGTGAACTTCCGTACCAAACTGGACAAGTTGATCAAAATCAGCAAGCGGGAGGCGCGGAACGTGGAGCGCGGCAATGTCTCGCAATTCAATGCCGGTTCCATTGCCGACGCGCTCAACAAAAAACTTTCCGATTTCAACACCACGCTGGATGTTCGCGGACAGCGTGCGGAAGAGATGGTGCACAATCTGGAAGAATATTTGGATGAGGCGGAAATGTTAGGCCTCCAGAATTTGCGCATTCTGCATGGAAAAGGAAACGGCATTTTACGCAGTGTGGTAAGGCAATATCTTGCTAAAAGACAAACAGTTGCGGAATTTCATGACGAAATGTTGGAATTAGGAGGCGCTGGCATAACGGTTATCAAAATGAAAAAGTAGCCGAAAATTTTTTATTTTCGCCGCCTTCTTAAAAAAAGATATTATGGCACAGAAAAAATTTGCCGTCATCGGCGCGGGACAGTTCGGTCAGGCCATCAGTCTGGCACTTTCGGAAAAGGGTTTCGAGGTGTTGGTCATTGACAAGGACATGAAGAAAGTGCAGAGCATCAGCGATGATGTGGCGTATGCCGTCTGCACGGATGCCACCGACAAACGCGCCCTGCTCAACGAGAACATCAAGGATTTCGATGCCGTGATTGTGGCCATCGGTGACGATTTTGTGGAGCGGTTGCTCTGCATCTCCAATCTCATCGACCTGGGCATCGAAAAGATATACTGTCGTACCAAAGGCGCGCACCAGCAGACCATTTTGGAGAAGATGGGCATCACGGAATTCCTCTCCCCCGAAGAGGAGTTGGCCACCCTGTTGGCAGAGCGGCTGAGTAACCCTAACATTCTCTCTTACTTGCAGATGCCCGATGATTTCCGTATCGCCTCTATCATCACTCCCGACCGTCTGGAGGGTCTTACCCTCGGCGATGTCAACTTTCGCGACAACCACCACCTCAGTTTAGTCACCATCCGCCGCAATTTTGAAGAGATCGAGAACAAGGAACTGACTATGAAACAGCATATTATCGGTGTGCCTGACAACTCCATGGTCATTCGCAAAGGCGATGTCTTCGTGTTGTTCGGCAAAGACCGCGACATCGACAACTTCATCAAAATCAACCTGTAATGTTTTTCTTCGGAAATCACGACGAGTATAATGGCAAGGTGAGAGTCCACATTGTCAATCACAAGGACCGCATCCAGTGGGCTTTGCAGATTTGCAGTTTGGTGATCTCCATCGTGACCATCGCGTGCATTTTCTGTTATCACGGCTTGTACATCACCTCTTTTGCCAAAAACGCCATCCGCTTGGTCATTCACGGCAGTCTTTTTTTCTACGTTTTCAAATATTTTATACTGCTGTTTTACTCTCTTCACCGGTCGGAATATCTCAGGCAATCGTGGGTCGAATTTCTAATCATTTTGTTGCTCATTCTACAGTTCATCTCGATTCATTTTTTCCATTTTGACATCGTTGATGCGCAGAATTTTGAGAATATCTACCTGATTTTCATTCAGTTCTATTTTCTTATCATGGTATTGGTCGAATTGGCCAAGGCCAGCAGTTCGTTGGGCAAATACCATCTCAGTCCTCCGATTTTGATGGTGGCGTCGTTCCTGTTTCTCATTGCGATGGGCACCATTTTGCTGAAGATGCCGCGCATGACCACCCATGGGATTTCGTTCATCGACGCGCTTTTCACCGCCACCAGCGCCAGTTGCATCACCGGACTTTCCGTTTTGAGCACGCCCGAATGTTTCACGTTCAAAGGACAGGTGGTGATTATGATGCTGATCCAGTTGGGCGGTATGAGCATCCTCTCTTTTGCAACGTTCTTCTCCACCTTCCTTTCCCGTTCGTTGGTCGGTTTGCGCTACCAGTACATGATCCGCGACATGATGTCCGCCGACCGTCTTTCCGATTCCGTGGGACTTTTGCGCAGCATTGTGCTCACCACCATCATTATCGAGGTGGCGGGCGCGGCGTTTCTATTCACCTATTGGAAATCGACGGGTTTTTTCCTTTCCGACAAGCAAAACCTTTTTTTCTCGATATTTTATACGGTTTCGGCCTTCAATAACGGCGGTTTTGTGCTCATTGACGACAGTTTGCTAAATTTGGGCGTCCCCGGTAGCTATTTCCCGCAGGTGGTTATCATGATGCTGGTCTTCCTCGGCGGCATCGGTTTTGTCACTATCCGCGACTTCTTCAGCTATCGCTACATCCGCGAACGCAACAAATATCATTGGAAGACGCTGATGCCGCAGACTAAAATCGTGTTATATGTCACATTCGCCATCATCATTATCGGCACCATCCTCTTTTTCCTGATAGAGTACAACGGTGTTCTGAAAGATGTAGATGGCTTCGGCAACAAGGTTTTCACCTCCGTCTTCCAGATTGTCACTTGTCGAACATCAGGATTCAATGTATTGGATATCAACATGATGCATGTTTCCACGATTATTCTGATTTTGGTGGCGATTTTCATCGGCGGATCGCCCAGTTCCACGGGCGGCGGCATCAAAACGACCACACTCTTCATCGTCATCAAGTCTGTGATTGCCACGGTGAAGGGCAAAAAGGAGATCGAATTCGACCATAAGTCCATTTCACCCTCCATGGTGGAGAAGGCGACCACCATCATGATGATGTCGGCTGCTTTTATCCTGGTTTCCTGTTTCTTGCTCACGGTGGTGGAGCCTGACGTGCAGTTGCTTCACGCGTTGTTCGAGACCTCCTCGGCGTTCACCACCTGCGGTCTCTCCACCGGCGAATGCGCCAACTGGAACTGGATGGCGAAACTGATCTTGACCGTCAACATGTATTGCGGTCGTATCGGCACGCTGACGTTGGCATTTGCGCTCACTCGTCACAAAAAAGAATCCCCGCACCAGTATCCTGACCTCTACATCATGTTGGGTTAAAAAAAGTGAATTTCCACCATATTCCATAAATGCGAAAAAATTGATATTTTTGCCGTCTGAAAAAAACAATGGATATGGCTGAAAATAAGAATTTCACAATTGGCATTACGCAAGGCGATATCAACGGTATCGGCTATGAGGTTATTATCAAATCCCTGAGTGACAATAGGATAATGGAGATGTGCACTCCAGTGGTATATGGGCTTTCGAAGGTGGCCTCCTATCACAAAAAATATATGGAATTGCCTGATTTCTCGTTCCAATTCACCAAATCCGTCGAACAACTCTCCACAAAACGTCCTAATCTCATCAATTTGTACGAAGAGGAGGTGAAGCTGGATTTGGGCACTTCCACCAAAATCGCCGGACAGATGGCGGAACGGGCTTTGTATGCCGCCGGTCGGGATTTGAAGAACAAATTGATCGACGCTGTGGTGACGGCGCCTGTCAACAAGAGCAATATCCAATCCGATAAGTTCGTGTTCCCGGGGCATACGGAGTTCTTCGAGCACTATTTCGGCGGCAAGGAGCATCCTGCCATGACCTTGATGGTGGCCGAGAACCTGCGCGTGGGGTTTGTCACCAACCACATGCCGATACAGAAAGTGTCGGAAAACATCACTACAGAGCTGATTCTCCAGAAGTTGGGGATTCTGAACCACTCGTTGAAGCAGGATTTTGCCCTGAGCAACCCGACCATCGCCGTGCTGGCGCTCAATCCGCATTGCGGTGACGAAGGTGTGTTGGGAGCGGAGGAGAAAGAGGTCATCCAACCCGCGGTGAACCAAGCTTTCCACAACGGTATCAACGCTATCGGGCCGTTTTCCGCCGAAGGATTTTTCGCCTCCGGTGCCTACACCCGCTTTGACGCGGTGTTAGCCATGTATTACGACCAGGGTATGCTTCCCTTCAAGTTGCTGGGCAAGAGCGGAGTGAACTTCACCGCCGGACTGCCCATTGTGCGCACGGCTCCCGCCCATGGTACCGCCTACGACATCGCCGGCAAGAACATCGCCGATCCGCAGTCCATGCGCAACGCTATTTATCTGGCGGTGGATATTTTGAAAAACAGGGCGATGAATTTGGTTTAAGGTTTAAGGGGAGAGTGTGGTCGCCACGAAACTGCTAACTGCCAACTGTTATGGATTTGGTGATTGATATCGGGAACACGCTGAAAAAGGTGGCGGTTTTTTCCGAGAGGGGCAAACTGATACGGCTTTTTCAAGAGAAACGGTTGAGGGTGGAATTTCTGGAGTCTCTTTTCGATGAGTACACCATCTGTCGGGCTATCGTGTCGTCGGTGGGGGACGAGGAGGCGGAGGCGCTGGCATGGATCGAGGCGAGGGTGCGATTGGTTCGGTTTACGCACCGTTGCCGTCTGCCTATCGAGCTGGATTATGCCACTCCGGAGACCCTGGGCACCGACAGAATCGCCAACGCGGTGGGCGCCCATGCGTTGTATCCCCGTCACAACGTGCTTTCCATCATGGCAGGCACCTGTCTGGTGGCCGATTTTGTGAATGCCGATGGAGAGTATTCGGGAGGCAGCATATCCCCGGGATTGCGGATGCGTTTCCAGGCCCTGCAGCATTACACCGCCCGTTTGCCTCTTGTGGAGCCCGAAGAGATCGTCCCTTTGATTGGCGACACGACACAAAAGTCCATCCTGGCGGGCGTTGTCCTTGGCATGGCCTACGAAATCGACGGCTTGATTGCCGACTATAAAGAGAGTTTTTCGCCTTTGAAAGTGATTTTTTCGGGAGGTGATTCGGACCTGCTTCGTAATTTCATAAAAAAACGTATATTTGCCGCCCCAAATCCGATTCTGCTCGGATTGCATAAAATATTAGAACTGAATGCTTCAGAAGATTAACCATATAGTGTGGATGTTTTTGTTTTGTTGCCTGACTCTCATGTCAGTACAGGGACAGAACGAAATCAATTCGCCCTATTCCAGTTATGGCATAGGCGTTGTCAACAACTCGTCCAACGGTGTCTTGGATGCCATGGGCGGGACCTCATACGCCATGCAGAATCCCTATTACATCAATTTCCGGAACCCTGCGTCCTACGCGGCGTTCGATTCCCTCTCGTTCATTGCCGATGTGGGGGCTTCCGTATATGTTTCCAAGCTGTTCCAACGCACTAAATCCCAACAGAACACATACGCGCAACCGGGTTATCTGTCCATAGGTCTGCCGGTCACGCGACACTGGCGCACCAGTCTTGGCATCATGCCGTTCAGCTCGGTGGGATATGAGATTGAAACGACAAAGGATATCGAGGGTATCGGCAAGACCAACTACATATACAGCGGTTCTGGCGGTATCAATCAACTCTATTGGGGCAATGCTTTCAAGATTTGCAAGGGCTTGAGCATCGGTCTGAACGCCAGCTACCTCTTCGGCACCATCTATTCGCGCCAAAACACCTCTTTCGAGGGCAGCAATTACACCAATATTTTCATCGCAGACGCCTATCAGGTGAAGGGCATCTACCTTGATGCCGGTATCCAGTACATGTTCAACATCGGGGAGAACCATAGGATAGGGTTGGGTGCTGTTTACGGCAACACGGCCTACATCTGGACGAAAGAAAATTTGTTGATAAACTCTTATTCGGGGATTTACGTCTCCACGGCTGCCTATGACACCCTCTACATCAATGAAGGCATGTCGGGCAGGTTGATTATCCCGCAGAAGGTGGGTGCCGGATTGAGCTACACCTACAAGCACAAGCTGACCATTGCGGGGGATGTGACTTGGCAGAACTGGGCGAAATTCCAGTTTATGAAACCGTCCGACTTGATGCAGAACTCCATCTCGACCTCCATCGGGGTCCAGTTTATCCCGGATCCGTTTTCCAATAAGTTCATGAAAAAGCTGAATTTCCGAATGGGCGGAAAATACTCTACCGGAGATTTGACACTGCGCGATAAACCTATCGACGAATTAGGAGTCTGTATAGGCGTAGGAATACCACTCAATACCTTCAATACTCACTCGTCGATCAACTTGATGTTCGAATACGGAAAAGCAGGAACCCTTGCCAACGATCTGGTCCTCCAACGCTACTTCAGATTCTCCCTGTGCTTCATCCTGCAAGAACGCTGGTACCAAAGAGTCAAATTGGATTAATATAAGTAATAACCCTATAAAAAACGAAAAAATGAAAAAGATTTTAGCAATCATCGCATTGGTTTTCAGCGGAAGTTTCATCTTCGCGCAATCCCCTTGCTCCTTCAAATACGGAGCCAATGAAGCCGATTCTTTGAAATGCCTTGAGCAGATCACCAATTTCCGTACCTACTACAATGCCAAAGCTTACTCGGATGCTTACGAAGCCTGGCAGTATGTTATCCAACACAGCCCGTGCTCTTGGGATGGCATCTACACCAATGCCCAGACGTTGTTCCAGAACCTGATCAAAGACGAGAAGGATTCCGCACGTCGCGAGATGCTTATCGACTCCCTGATGTACACGTTTGATGTCCGCAACACCTATTTCCCGGACAAGTTCACCCCCGGTTCCGGTCTGGGCTTGAAGGCTTACAATACCATTCGTTACAGAAAAAGCGAGTATGAAAAGGCTTTCGAATGGTTTGTCCAGTCTGTGGAAATGGAGAAGGAGAACACCCAACCCGCCGTTTGGGACGCATATTTCCAGCTGGCAGAGAATTTGACCAAGGCGAAACGCGACACCTCCATCGTGATTGAGGCTTACGAGCGTGCCACGGACTATATCGACCTTTCCATCTTGAATGCCACGAAATCCTACGAACAGAGTGTTGACGCTTTGGAGGATCTGCAGGCGAAATTCGACAATGGTGAGTTGGATCGCATAGCTTTCGACAAACAGGCTAAAAAGTTCATCAACGACACCACCCGCCAACAGAAACTTATCGTGAACTATCGCAAAACCCTCGCCAAGGTCAACAACGCTGTGACTCCTTATGCTTCTTGCGAAGTGATGGATATGCTCTACACCAAGAAATTCGATGAGATCAAGAACGACCTGGGCGCTGTCAGCAAGATGGTGAACACGATGTTCAAGGGCGAATGCACCAGCAGTCCGGTGTTCCTTGAAGGTCTTTCGATTCTCCACAAAGCCAGCCCCAACCGCAACACGGCCTACATGATGGGTAACCTTACCTTGAAGAAATATGCCACGGACAAAAACGACGAAGACTTCTCCGCCACGGTCAGCTACTTCAAAGAGGCTGTGAAGCTGAGTGAAACGCACGAGCAGGCTGCAGATGCCAACTACATGCTGGCTCTTGCTTACCAACTGAAAGGTTCTCTCTCAGAGGCTCGTGCCGCCGCTTACGAAGCTCTTAAGGCGAAACCCAACATGGGCAGGGCTTACATCCTGATCGGCGACCTCTATTCTCGTGGATGCTCCGGCGACAACGAAATTCCTGGTGCTTACGCATGGGCTGCCGCCGATAAATACGCCAAGGCTGCCGCTGTTGATCCCTCTTGCGCCAACGAAGCCAACAGCCATCGTGCAAAACTGAGATACCCCAGCAAGGACGAACTGTTCAAACGCGGTTTGAAGAGCGGTGACTCGGTTCACGTGGGTTGCTGGATCCAAGAGAACACGACTGTGAGATAATCCTGAATGTCGTTCAGACTTAAATACGTTAACAAAAGCATCATAATCGCCTCGTGCATTATGATGCTTTTTGCTGCTTGTAAATCCTCCGGTAGCAAAACGCAGTTGCTGGAGTATGAAGGAAAGTATCCGGACGAATCTGCGGAGAACATGACCATTACGGTGAGCGATTCCGGCCGCACCAGCTTTATTGTGAACACCCCGATGCTCAACCGCTACAATGGCGACACCTCCTACGTGGATTGTCCTAAGGGGATCACCATCACCTCGTTCAATGATTTCGGGCGGAAGCAGGCTGTCATCACGGCCAATTATGCCTGCCAGATCAACAACAACCTCTTCAAGGCCACCGACAATGTGGTCATCTATGACTTGGTCAACCACGATTCCGTCATTACCGACGAAGTGATTTGGGACCAACGGCGGCGCGTCATCTACTCCACCAAGCAGGTGAAACAGGTAAAAGGTGACGGATCAGTGAATTATGGAGACGGTTTCGATGCTGACGAGCGGTTCACCCGCTACACCATCATCCACCCGCACGGCGAGATGGTGGGATATGATTTCTAAAAGAAGTAGTCCCGCTGGGAATCGAACCCAAATTTAAAGTTTAGGAAACTTTCGTTCTATCCATTGAACTACAGGACCTGCTGCGAAAAAGCGCGCAAAAATACAACTTTTTCGCTTTTGTAATCTAAAAAAAGGCACGGTGTTTATCCGTGCCTTTTTCTTGTTCCGGTGGTTAGCACTTTGCGATATTGATGATCACCTCTGTGGCTTTCACCATCGACTCCAACGGCACATATTCGTATTTGCCGTGGAAGTTGTGACCGCCAGCGAAGATATTGGGACACGGCAGGTTGCGGAAGGAAAGGTTGGCGCCGTCGGTGCCGCCGCGGATGGGCACGATGACCGGTTCCACGTCCGCTTCCTTCATCGCCTTCACGGCACGTTCCACCACATAATAGACCGGTTCCACCTTTTCGCGCATGTTGTAGTATTGGTCCTTGATTTCGCAAGTGATGCAATTGTTGTACTTGACATTCAGGAAGTTGACAATCTCTTGCATGAACTTTTTCTGCGATTCGAAGAGCGCTCTGTCGTGATTGCGGATGATGTACGACATCTTCGTCTCCTCCACAGTGCCATTGATGCTGGTGAGCAGGTAGAAACCTTCGTAGTCCTGCGTGTGCTCGGGACGTTGTGCGGCAGGTAGTAAGTTGTTGAGTTCCATAGCGATAAGCTGGGAATTCACCATTTTGTTCTTGGCGTAACCCGGATGGATGTTCTTGCCTTGGATGTGGATGCTGGCGCCGGCGGCGTTGAAGTTCTCGAACTCTAACTCACCGATGGCACCGCCGTCCATCGTGTAGGCGAAGTCGCAGCCAAATGCCTCGACGTCAAAGAATTTCACACCGTTGCCTACCTCTTCGTCGTGCGAAAAGGCCACCTTGATGTCGCCGTGCTTGATTTCGGGGTGTTGGATGAGGTATTCCATTGCGCAGACAATCTCCGCCACACCGGCTTTGTCGTCGGCGCCGAGCAGATGCTTGCCGTCGGTGGTGAGAATGGTTAACCCCTTGTAATCCAGCATTTCAGGAAACTCTTCGGGGGAGAGCACTGTGTTGGATTCCTTGTCAAGGACGATGGTGCCGCCGTCGTATTCGGGCACAATCACGGGAGCGGCGATGCCGGGCATGTCGGGTGCCGTGTCCAGATGCGCCATGAAGCCGATAACAGGCTGTTTTTCGGTCGTATTGGAAGGCAGCAAAGCGGTCACATAACCATGTTGGTCTTTTGTAACGTTCTGTAAACCAATATTTTTTAATTCTTCCACCATCATATCGGCAAAGTCAAGCAAAGCTTGTGTGCTCGGATAGGTTTCGGATTCCGGATCCGCGGTGGTCGCATACGAAATATACTTGCTGAAACGTTTTAATAAGAGCTCTTTCATTTCTGTAATGATTTGATTATTAATGATTTTTGCTAAACAATTCTTTGTCAAAGTTCCAAGGCAAATGTACATAAATTAAAAATATACACAAGGAAATAATCTTCAAGCAGCAATAGGTCTCTGATTATGAAATTTTGTACCTTTGCAAAAAATTTAAGATGAAGAAAAACCATTTAACCATCTGTTTGTGTTTAATATTGACTTTTCTTCTAACTAATTGTTTGTCAAGAAGTAAAGATAAAGAAAACATAGAAGAAACGGTCATTTATCCTATGGAGGTCATCCGTGACACTTTGGTTGCCGATGTCCATAGCCAGGCTACGCTTTATCCGCTCCAAGAGGAGGTGCTGGCCGCTTTTTTGGAGAAAGCCGCCGATTTTCAAGGCAGGAAATGGACACTGCGTTGTGATTTTCCCCAAGAGTGGGGCGTGGAGTGTGTGGAGCGGCTGCCGGACGGGCGCGAGCTTTGGCTGTTGCATTCGGAAAACCATGAATGGCGCTATTTGGTCACGACCTCCGGATTCGGAACTCAGCGCATCCTCGATGTATTGCCCGTGGCTATCAGCGTCGCCAACCAGCGCGGTGATGAGCTGGAAACGGAAAGCTGGCAAACCCTACGGCTTGCCGACGGGCAGTTCCGCACGACGAAAGAGTACGAATGGATACATTCTGTTTCGAAGGCTACCAAGCAGGATTTCATCCGCGATCCCGAGAAATTCCACCGCAAAACGAAACTTGTGGAGCAGTTCTTCATCAACGACCAAGGCTGTTTCGAGAAGTCGGAAATTGTTGATACGTTGCCCGACTACAATGCGGTGGTTTTCTATTTCAATCCCGCCGACAAGCCCGAGATGTGGGATGCCACAATCCCGCAGCTGCAGGCCTTCTGTGAGGAAAACGGCATTCTGTATGAAGAGGTGAGCGGAAATTACAACCGCGTGACAATCAGAAATTTCGAGCTTACCTTCGCGATGGAGACCGACATCACGCCTTATATCGAGGGGGTCAGCTCCGGCATGGTGATGATGCGCAAGAACGAAGTTCCCAAAACGGTCAATTTCGGATCGTTCGAGTATATGCAGATGGAAATCCGTCGCTACTTCAAAGTCCGTTCGGATCTGGAATCATAGACGATGCTATCACGGTTTTTACAGGAGTTACATGTTTTGGCGGGGGCTGACGCACTGCGGAAAAGATACCTCTTGGCGGTGAGCGGTGGCGTGGACTCGATGGTCGCGGCCACGATGTTTCACGAGGCGGGGCTGGATTTCGCCATGGCGCACTGCAATTTCCATCTTCGTGGTGCGGATTCCGACCGGGACATGCAATTCGTGCGACAAACCGCCGACCAGTGGCGAATTCCGTTGTTCCTTCGCGAATTCGACACCCTGAGAATCCAGAAAGACTCCGGGAAATCGGTGGAGATGGTCGCACGGGAGCTTCGCTACACCTGGTTTTCGGAGATTTCCTCTGATTATGACCATCTTGTGATCGCCCACCATGGCACCGATGCTGCCGAGACGATGCTGTTGAACCTGACCCGCGGCACCGGTCTCAAAGGGTTGCGTGGCATTCCCCCCGTGAATGGCAAAATCATCCGGCCCATGATGGTGTTTACCGCACAGGAAATCCGTCAATATGCTGACAATCACAGTATTGAATACGTAGAGGACTCTACGAATCGCGATGAGCAGATTGCGCGAAACCGTATCCGCCACTCTGTTATCCCGCAGCTGGAGAAGCTGAATCCACAGTTCCTGCAGACAAATGCGCGCACACGTACTCTTCTGCAACGACAATATGCTTATTTCCAGAAACATATAGAATCGGATATAGAAAAAATCGTTTCTGAAAAAGAAGGGCGATGGCGAGTGAATCGCGACCTTTTGAATGCTAATGAAGACAAAGAACTGATTTTGTATGAGATTCTTGCACGATTCGGCTTTTCTGCAGATGTGAGTGAAAGATTGTCGAGAGACCCGGTTCTTCAACCGGGGAAACAGTTTTTCTCGGACTCTCACGTCTTATTGGTGGATCGTGATTATTTGATTATCCAGTCTCGGAATGGAGAAAACAATCCAGTCGTGGAAATCGATTCTGTCGAAGCGCTACGCCGCTATTTTGTTGTGGAAGAATTTGAAACACAGAAAAATATGGCATTCGAAAAGAATCCGGATATCTTGTATGTCCCGAAAGAGAAGTTGACTTTTCCGCTGCAGATTCGTTCATGGCGGCCGGGCGATTACTTTTACCCTCTTGGCGCCAAGGGACGGCAGAAGCTCAGCGATTTCTTCACCGACCACAAAATCGACCGCTTCACGAAGGAGAAAATCCGCCTCCTGTGCGCTGGCAACCAAATCATCTGGATTGTCGGTTGGCGGTCTGACGAACGGTTTAAAGTCCAAAAGCCGGGAGGAATTTATCTCTTGAAAACGATATAATGGTCATCATTTTTGAACTTAATGAATAAATATGGAGAATAAACCGCAAAGAACGCCGATTTTATGGATTTTGGGCATCATCACGATGGTAGATGCCGTGTTTTCCGCCATTGCCTACATTTGTTGGGCGATTTCACCCGATTATATGCTGAAATCCATGGAAATGATCAAGGAGATGAACCTTTTTCCGGCAGATCAGGCAGAGCAGATCCTCAATTTGTACACCTCCATCGCCAGTTGGCAATATCTGATGCTCACCGTGATAGAGGCGATGTTGTTCACTGGTGCGTTTCTGATGCTGGTGAAGCTGAATAAGGCGGGTTTTCACGTCTATACAATTGGGAAAATCCTGGAATTCTGCGTGCTGAATTTCGTCATTGGCGGAATGGTGGCCATGGGTGTGAACGGCATCATCACCTCAGTGTTGTGGGTATTGATGTATGCCACCCAGTTGCGATTTATGAATCCATCTGACAATCAAGACGATAACAACATACAACAACCTATAAATCCAGAAGATAACGATAATTTGCAATCTCATGAATAGAGCAGATTTCCCCATATTGAACGAAAAGGTTTACGGCAAACCGTTAGTCTATTTAGACAATGCCGCGACCACGCAAAAGCCTCAGGTAGTGATAGATGCGTTGAACGATTACTACCTTCGCATCAACAGTAACATCCACCGTGGCGTGCATTGTCTCAGTCAGTTGGCCACCAACGAGTTCGAGCAGGCGCGCGAGGCAGTGCGGCGCTACATCAACGCGGCGACCACCCAGGAGGTCATCTTCACACGTGGTGCCACGGAATCCATTAACCTTGTGGCGGCTTCGTTTGGGCGCACCTACCTGCGGGAGGGTGACGAGGTGGTCGTCTCCGAAATGGAGCACCACTCCAACATTGTCCCGTGGCAGTTGGTCTGCGAGGAGCGCGGGGCGAAGCTTAAAGTGCTTCCCTTTGACGGACGTGGTGAGCTGATGATCAGCAAGTTGCAAGAACTTGTCACCGACAGAACCCGTATCGTGGCAGTGGCGCATGTTTCCAATTCGTTGGGTACGGTTAACCCGATAGAGGAGGTCATCCGCATCGCGCACGACCACAACGTGCCGGTGCTCATCGACGGAGCGCAGGCAGTTGCCCACAGCCCCGTGGATGTACAGGCCCTCGATTGCGACTTCTACTGCTTTTCCGGACATAAGATGTATGCCCCGATGGGCATCGGTGTGATGTACGGTAAAAACAAGTGGCTCAATGAGATGCAACCATACCAAGGCGGTGGGGAGATGATCAGGGACGTGACGTTCGAGAAGACTACCTACAACGATTTGCCCTTCAAATTCGAGGCAGGCACTCCCTCTGTCGGCGATGTCATCGGGTTGCGCAAAGCCATCGAATACATCGAAGGTATAGGATTGGAAAAGATTGCCGCTTACGAGCAGGAGTTGCTGACCTATACTACTGAAAAATTGGCCAAAATAGACGGAATGCGTTTCATTGGCGAGGCGGCGCACAAAACGGGCGTCATCTCCTTCTTAGTGGGTAATATCCATCCCTATGATATGGGTGTTTTACTTGATCATCAAGGAGTTGCAGTTCGCACAGGACATCATTGCACGCAACCCGTCATGACCCATTTCGGCATCCCCGGCACTGTCCGCGCTTCGTTCGCGCTCTATAACACCTTCGAGGAGGCCGATGCACTGGTCAATGCCGTCATGAAAGCCAAAACCATGTTGTCATAACAGTCAACACCAAAACTATGGATAATTTGAACAAGAATACTTTCGCCCTGGTCACGGGAGGCAGTTCCGGTATTGGGTACGCCTATGCGGAGGAATGGGCGCGGAAAGGATATAACATTCTGATTGTCAGCAATCGCGAAGACTTGAATGCGCAGGCTCAAGAAAAGCTGCAGGCGCAGTTTCCGCATCTTCGAATTGTGGCGCATTATCAAGATTTGACCTTGTCGGATGCCGCACAGGCGCTCTTCGACTACTGTAACGACGGGCATTATGAGGTCGAAGTGCTGGTCAACAACGCCGGCATGTTCTATTTCGGGGCGGCGGTGGAGAAACCTATGGCGCTGAGTCACAAGATGACAATGCTGCATTGCACTGCGCCTGCAGATTTGTGCGTGTTGTTCGGCAAAGCGATGAAAGACCGCGGGCGCGGATACATCCTCAACGCTTCTTCCATCACCGCGTTTATGAGCTTCCCGACAATTGCCGCTTATCAAGCTTCCAAATCTTATTTGCTGAAGTTTTCCAAAGGAATCCACTATGAATTAAGTCATTATGGAGTGAAAGTCTGTTGTGTCTGTCCGGGTGCAGTGGACACGGATTTATACAACCTGCCGGTGAAAATGCGAAAACGGTTGCGTGCCATCGGGGTGATGATGTCTCCGGAGCAGATTGCCAAAAAAGGTGTCCGCGCCACTTTGAACGGCCGAAAGGTCAAAATCCCGGGTCCGATCAACTATTTCTTCCTTTTTTTATGCTTCTTGCTGCCTGGTTTTGTCATCAATTTGGTCAAAAAGAAGTTTGTTTGAGACTTAAATTTTTCTTAACAAGGGAAGTCTATTAAAAAAAATTGTATCTTTGCACATTAAAATGTAAAAAAATGAAGAAAATCCTCTATGTAAGCGCAGTAATATGCTTGTTCATGGGTTGCCAGGCACAAAAGAAGTTGCTTTCCGTGGACAAGGAGACGAACGAAATTGTGCTCAAAAAGGGTCAGTCGTGTGAGATTGAGTTCATCACCAATGCTTCAACCGGATTCTGGTGGCAGCTGGTGAATGAAGACGAGATCAATGTGGTGAAAAGTGTAGGCGACCGCTACACCAGCAACGCCCCGAAGGGTATGGTTGGTGCGTCAAGCCATCGTTTCTGGAAGTTCGAGGCTGTCGAGAAAGGGACACAGACACTCCATTTTGTATATGCAAGGGATAATGTCAACGAGCCTGTACGCACCAGAGATGTAACCATTACTGTCAAGTAGATGGCGATAGTCCGGATTGCCATACCTGCGATGGACGAGCTGGATTTTCTTCCGGCCACGTTGGATGCACTTGCCAATCAGGACGTTTCTTCCCCTTTCGAGGTATATGTATGTGTAAATCAGCCGGATCGCTACTGGAACGATTCGGCTCGTTTGTCTATATGCCAGCATAATCAACAATTGCTCGCTTTTTTGCATAATTATGCTTTTTTAACACTTCATGTCATGGATCGCTCCTCCCCCGGATTGGGATGGACTGGAAAAAGGCAGGGAGTTGGTTGTGCGCGTAAAGAACTGTTTGACAAAATATTATCCGATTCCGATGCTGACGATATCATGGTCAGTTTGGATGCCGACACCTATGTGAGGCCGCATTATCTGCAATCATTGGTTGATCATTTCGCAGCCCATCCCGAGATGAATGCGGTGGCTGTACCCTATTATCATCCGATTCAACCGGAGGATGAGAAGAGAGGCCGGGCACTGCTGAGGTATGAGCTGTATATGCGCAATTATGCTATTAACTTATTGAGAATCAGAAGTCCTTATGGTTTTACCGCATTAGGGTCCGCCATTGCGATGCGGGCTTGTGCGCTCCGGAAAATCGGAGGGATCACCCCGTTGCAAAGCGGCGAGGACTTCTATCTGGTGCAGAAATTCTGCAAGATGGGTGGATTAAGTCTTTTTAACGCGGAATGTGTCTATCCAGCCGGACGCTATTCCGATCGCGTGCCGTTCGGAACCGGGCCGGCCATGCAAGCCGGCGCAAGCGGGGAATGGGACAGCTATCCGATATACCCGCATGACTGTTTTGAACCGATTCGGGAGGCGTATCGTCATCTGAAAGATTTGTATGACCGCAATTTCTATGAAAAGGAGAACGAATTCCTCGCTTTTCTGCAAGATATCAACAAAAACGACAACGTGTGGGCTGGCATTCTCGACAATGTGTCCGATTTCCCGCATTTTGTGAAGGCCTTCCATCAAAAAGCGGATGGTCTCCGGATTTTACAATTCTTGAGGACAAAGTATCATCAAAATCCAGTCCCTGAGGAAGATGCACTCTATGGCAATATGCAGGAATGGATTCCTGACCAGCTTCCGCCGGGTTTCTCCCCGCAGACCCCTTTAGCACAACTCTCCCTTTCGCAGTTGGATTGTTTGAGAAATCTGCTGTTCGAGGAAGAGCGGAGATTACGCGTGAAACATGATGAAAACAAAACAGATTAACACAACGAATAAGAACGTCATGAGTATAATAATGCACGATATACATGTTTTTTTGTCGGATATGATACAAAAATGGATCTTCCACACCAATCATTGCCGATTGTACAGTGAAAATGGCAAAATGCTGTTTTTATTCATATAAAGGTAATTTTTACCTTTTTTATGGCAAAAAAAGGGACCTTAAATAGCAGTTGGTCACTTTTGTTGCGGAAAATCATTTTCGTATGCATAAATTATGTATTTTTACAATAAAAAAAATAAGATATGGTATCAAATAAATATTACGAAGTTATTATTCTCAGTGAAAACGAAACCAGAGTAACCCAATTAAAGGACTTATTATCAAGGTATTACTCAATAAATATAGCTTTTGTATGCCGCAGTGCGGCTGAAGCGATTGAGTGTCTGAATCATCATCGTCCCATGATTTTTTTCTTGGATTTGTCGTATGCGGAGGTGTTGCACGATATCAGAAAACCGCCTTTTATCGTCGGATTGTGTGACAAAATGAACACAAAACGAATCAAACATTATCTGAAAATAGGTTTTTTTGATATTTTTCACAACCCTTTTACAGAGCGTGAGATGAATAGCATAATGGGAAAGATTTTGAACATCTACGGCGCATACAGCAAGATGAATCATAAAATCATCCGTCGGGTGGAGGAGGAGAACGCGAAATATGCGGTCAATGAGTCTGCTGCGAAATCCATCTTTATCATGGGTTCGCGAAAAGAAGAGTCAGTGAGAATCGTGTTCGAACATGTCCTTTTTATGAAAAAGGTGGGAAATCATATTTCCGTGCATTTTGAAGACGGTTCAAACAGATTTTTCCGAAGCAATCTGAAAGTGTTTCACACAAAGTTTCCCCAGTCAACGTTCCAAAAAATCAACAAATCAGTGGTGGTTAATCTGGACAAGGTCATGGGGATAGAAAATAATCGGATAATCATTGACAAAGAGACTCATTTTGAGATTTCGAGGTCGTTCAAAAAGCCGATTATGGAGTTTTTCAAACAATGAAGAAGAACGCATCCTTATCGGAAGGAAGAATGGCCGGGGGTCAATACTGCCCGGCCATTCTTTTTTGCACCTGCTCGAAAAAGAGATTTCTCATTTTTAGTACCTTTGCCCGTTGAAAAAATAGAGTGATTATGAAAAGATTTTTATCCATTTGTTTGCTGATAGTGCTTGTTTTTCAAACAGTTGCACAGCCTTCGGGCTATAGAAGCGGTGGCTTGTACACCTTGACTTCGCTTTCCAATATTCTGCCTGGCGCCATCCAAATAACAACTCCGCACCATTTCAGAATCATGCAGAATGTAACGCTTGAACCGAATGATACGTTGTTGTTGGAGGCTGACGATGAATATATTTTGGTGGACAACGGGGTGTCAATCACCATTTTAGGCTCTTTGCAAACGCAAGAACGGACCCAGCCGTTGCTCATTCAGGGGGATGCCACGCAAAGCAATTACTTTGACATGTTCATCGAGGATGCGGGTTTCAGCACCCTTTCGAAGATTCATGTCCAATATTGTCAACGTATCACGTTGATTAATACTCCTGTGCTAATAGATTCCTGCGAATTCGACCACTTTTCCAATCATGTGATCAGCTACATGAATTGCCATCCCGTGATTCAAAACAGCTATTTCCATGACAATCAGGCGTGCGCTCTCCAGTCGGCTGTGAACGCGGACGGATGTCCGACAATTTCCAATAACGTATTCTATAACAATGTTTTAGGAAATGCCAATACGCCTCAAATCAATATTGGCCCTGGCACGACCGACACCATACGTATCATTGGCAACCGTATTGAGGGCGTGGCCAGCAATATGTCAGGAGGTATCGGCATTATGAACATGAGCAATCAAAACGTCACGAAGGTGCTGTTAAAGGACAATGTGATTATAAACAATCGCTACGGTTACACGCAGAACGGAACTCGCATTTCCGCAGATATTGTCAATAATCAATTCATTGACAACAACTTAGAGGTAACACCGAACAATGGAGGCAGCGGAATTAGCATTTATGGTTCCGACACGACATGTGCTGCCAAACTTCGTCACAACCTCATCACGGGCAACCTTTGGGGGGTTACGGCTATTTATTATCATCATGTGGATATGGGTACGGTTGAAGATCCAGGTTATAACGTACTGTATAACAACGGAAACAATGGGGTTGAATACGAGTTGTATAACAATGCCAACAGCAATATGGATGCCGTGGGCAATTATTGGGGTTGCGACAATGAAGCGGCTGCCGAAGCGGTGATTTTCCATCAGGTGGACAACCCGTCGTACGGATTAGTCAGTTTTCAGCCAATATATGTGATAGAGCCCGAAATTATGGGTTTTGACTTTCTTATGGAAAACAATCCAGAGGCACTTTTTACCTATGGGGACATGTTTGGCGAAATCACGGATGATGATTCTATATTCTTTTATGTGGGATGCGTGATTCCTGATTTGAGGCATATTTATCCGACCATTACCAAACCTTTGTATGTGACTGTCACACCTGACGAGGCTGAAGCTCAGGACTTTTTGGGTGATTATATTAATTATAATGTGCTCTATACAGCTGCTACACCCCATCAATCTACCCGCACTTACGTGGTACATGTCATTATTGGAGGTGATGTTCCCGAGAACGAATTAACGAAAATTAACCTGACTCCGAATCCGGTTACGCAAGGCTATTTCACGATAGACAATCCGACAGACGAGGAATTTGCTTGGACAATGCTTACTACTGACGGAAAAACGGTGATGAACGGCATGGTCACCCCTGGAATTCAGAACATCAACACCAATCATCTTCAAAAAGGGATTTATATAATCACATTTCAATATAAAAAACAGTTTTTGACAAAAAAGTTGATCATTCAATAAGATGAAGAGATATTTTATAGGCGTTATCCTATTTTTCGGTTTTCTTTTCAGTTTTGCGCAGCAGGATTTCCGCAATCCGGACCTTTCCATAGACGAGCGTGCGCAACTGCTTCTGAAACAGCTCACCTTGGACGAGAAGTTGGGAATGATGGAGCATCACAATCCCGCGGTTGAGCGTTTGGGGATTCCGGCATACAGCTGGTGGAATGAGGCGTTGCATGGTGTGGCGCGCAACGGATATGCGACTGTCTATCCGATGCCCACGGCGCTGGCGGCGACTTTCGACGACAGGATGGTGGGAAAGATGTTTGGTATGGTGGCCGACGAGGCGCGGATGAAGTATTATCAGTCTCAGAAGGCCGGCGAGTATGACGACTATACCGGGCTTACCTTCTTTGCCCCCAATATCAACATTTTCCGCGACCCGCGCTGGGGAAGGGGGATGGAGACCTATGGCGAAGACCCCTATTTGACCGCTCGCATGGGCGCGGCCTGTGTGAACGGATTGCAACAGAAAACGAACGGTCGCTATAAGGCACTGGCATGTATCAAGCATTTTGCGGTCCATAGCGGTCCGGAGGCAGATCGTCATTCTTTCGATGCCAAGGTGAGCAATCGGGATATGTGGACCACCTATTTGCCTGCTTTTCAGTATATTGTGAAAAACACGGAGGTGGGCATGGTCATGTGCGGATACAACCGGCTGAACGGTGCCCCTTGTTGCACCAACAAGAATCTTTTGGTGAACATATTGCGCGAACAATGGGGCTATGACCGGCTGTTTGTCACAGACTGCTGGGCTTTGAACGACTGTTGGGAGCGCGACACGGTGATACCGCGGCACAAGACGCATGCCACTGCTGCAGATGCCGCTGCTGCCGCTTTCGGCTCTGTCGTCGATTTGGAGTGCGGTAGTGGCCTCAATGCACTGAAAGAGGCTGTGGAACAGGGACTTATATCAATAGATGTTATCGATGCCCACGTGCTGAAAGTGTTGAAAGCCCGGCTGGAGTTGGGAATGTTCGACCCGGAACAACCCTATCGCGCCAACCCCAATACGACCCGATTTGACCAAATGGCACTCCAAATGGCCCAAAGAAGCATCGTGTTGTTGCACAACAACGATCATTTTTTGCCGTTAAGACCTCAAAAGTACCAAAAAATCGCGATTATCGGGCCCAATGCGGCAGATTCGGTGATGTTGTGCGGCAACTATAACGGTACTCCGCGTCACGCTGTCACCTACTACGAAGGCATCATGCGCTATTTAGACCAGTTTCCTGACAATCAGCGTCCGGTATTATACTTTGATACCGCCTGCCACCATGTGGACAGGAATTACCGTGTGCCAGACGATTTCGATGAGCAGATTGCTTCGTGCGATTTGGTGATTTTTGTCGGCGGTCTCTCCCCGGAGTTGGAGGGCGAGGAGTTGAAGGTGGAACTGGAAGGTTTCCACGGTGGCGATAGAACTTCTATCGAATTGCCTCGTGTTCAGGAAGATATGATGAAAAGAATCAAAAAAATGGGTAAACCTCTCGTGTTTGTGCTGTGCTCCGGTGGCGCCGTAGCTTTGGACTGGGAAGACCAAAATGCCGAGGCGGTATTGGCTGCGTGGTACGGCGGTCAGGCGGCGGGCACAGCCATGGCAGAGGTGCTTTTCGGCGATGTGAATCCCAGCGGAAAGCTGCCCGTGACGTTCTATAGTTCGGAGAATATTCTTCCTCCTTTCGAGGATTATGAAATGACAGGCCGTACCTATCGCTATATCGCGGAAGATCCGCTCTATCCTTTCGGGTATGGACTGAGTTACACCGATTTCAAGTATTCGGACGGCAAATTCGACCCCGATGCCAGAACATTCACCTACCGGATAGATAATGTCGGCGATCGCGATGGCGAGGAGGTGGCGCAACTCTACCTGACCAATAAAGGAGATACCCGGGGGCCTGTAAAAACCTTGGTGGGCTTCGAGCGTGTCGGTATCCCTGCGGGCCAGTCTGTTTGGGTTACATTTAATATTGATGACGATTTCTTCAAAATGTTTTCAGAAAACAGACAACAATTTGAACGTTCTTCCGGGCCTTTCGTGTTTCAATATGCAGACAAAGTGCTGGAAGTAAAATTCTGAACATGATACCTGAACATTTCGTATTTTTGCGGCCTGAAAAAATCGATTATGAGTATAAAACCAATTATAGCCCCTTCATTGTTGTCAGCGGACTTTAACCGCTTGGGCGAAGAGATACAGATGCTGAACCGTTCCGATGCCGATTGGATCCATTTGGACGTGATGGACGGTGTTTTCGTGCCGAATATCTCCTTCGGGATGCCGGTCATCAAGTCTGTGCGCAAGTTGGCGGAGAAACCGTTGGATACCCATTTGATGATTGTCCAACCTGAACGTTACATACAGATTTTCAAGGAGATAGGTTGCGACATGCTGACCGTCCATTGGGAAGCTTGCACGCATTTGCATCGCACAATTGCGCAAATCAAGGAGCACGACATGCTGGCGGGTGTCGCTCTGAACCCTCACACCCCCGTTTCAGGACTTGAGGACATTATTCAAGACCTTGATTTGGTGTTGATTATGTCGGTGAATCCCGGCTTTGGCGGTCAAAAGTTCATCCAGCGGTCGCTGCATCGCATCACGGAGCTGCGCAAGATGATTTCGCGCAACAAGTCCAACGCCCTCATCGAAGTGGATGGCGGCGTAAACGCGGACAATATCGCGGACATCATTGCTGCCGGTGCCGACGCGGTGGTGGCTGGCAACGCGGTTTTCAAATCTGAGAATCCCGAAGAGACAATCCAGAAATTAAAACAATTGTAGCCGGCGACTTCTGATTTTTTCCATTAGAACGGGTAGCCTATGCTGAAGTTGAAGCGCAGGCCATCCAGAACAGAAGGCATGTTGTAGTAGGTGTTGATCGGTCGTGTGAGGTCAGGCGTGCCCTCTTTGGTGTATTTGTATGTCTGGTAAGGCGCGTGGATGCCAATGCCCAAGTCCAAGCGAATAACGAGTCCGTCGATGTCGAGTCGGAGTCCTGCGCCTGTACCTAAGGCTATCTGCTTCGCGATATTCGGATTCCCGATGATTCCGTTTTGCAATTCTTCCGTTATCCCCATTCTTTCGACAAACAACTCATATTCTTCGCTGTTGAGGACGTCGGAGATGTTATACCAGTTCCATACGTTGCCGGCATCGACGAAGACGGCGCCGTTGATTTTCCATACGAGAGGGAAGCGCAGCTCGAAGTTGGCTTCGAGTTTTATATCCCCGGCATGGAAAAAGTTCTGGTTATATTTGGTGCTATGGAAATTTCCCGGTCCGTAAGCGTATGGTTCGGAGGCTCGCAAACTGTTGGGGCCACCGGCATAGAAGGCTTCGGAAAGCGGGGCGGATTCGAAGGAGTTACCCATCGGTATATTGGCACCTGCGAAAAGACGCGTTGCGATGCATATTCGATCCGTCAGGTTGAACTTGTTCCACAGTTCGGCTGTCACCCTGACAAACTGGTCGTAGGGGATATGGGCGATTTCTTTGTCATGCTCGCTCCATTTGTGACCAAAGATGCAGTAGATGGCGTTAGTCAGATTACCCGCTTCTTTGACTTCAAAGTCAATCATGGTGTTGACTTTCCGTTTGGAGCGGTAATCACTATAGGTGATTCCATAGCCGATGGAGGGGATGAACTCGTTTCCGTAAAGCAGTTTGAGGAGTTCCGGACGGTTTGCCGCAACATTAATCAGATCAGGCGACTCGGCCTTCACTCTGACCACGGAGAGCGAGGCAGGGGTGAAGACATGCGTGACATAACCGGACTTGCGGATGAAATACGAAAAGGCGCCGGAGAACTTGTGAACACCGTAACCACCTGCTATGTTCTCATACTTGTAACCTACTCGGTAGCGCGTGTCGCCGTCGGGATTATGGTCGCCTACCCAGTGCAGATACGGGAAGATGAGCGCGACATCGATGCCGAATTTGTAGGTGTTGGTTGTTTTCGGGTCTCCCGGATGCCGTTCGCGCAGCGACCAATAGTACGCCCCATAGCCCTTGAACGCGAAAGTCTCGCCGCGCCCCAGGAGGTTCCGCATCGAATGGGCGAGGGTGAGGTTGGGACCGATGCTGTTGTTGGAACGATAAGCGACGTCCGCATCCGCTGTGAGATTGTATGTGCGCAGGACGGAATCGCCCAAAGAAGGCATGAATCGGTAATGTTTCCATTGCTTGGTAAACGCAGCGCCTATACCGGACTTGTTGAGTTCGCCTTCAAAGATATTGTCATAATCGCGCTGTGAGAACAAACGCAGATAGACGTTGCCCGACTGGGTCAGCTTATAGTCTGCCGAAATACGACTGAGCAAACCGTTGGCTTTATTGACCTCCGGGTTGTCGGAGATAGTGGAGCCGACCGTAATGCGCAGTTTGTCATTGAACAGGGACTTGCTGATGGCGATATTCATGTCATTGGTCTTGCCGGACGCATGTTCGGTTTGTCCGCTACTGATATCAATATCGACGATTTTTCCGACATTGGAATTCGCCATGGCGGCATTGATACGGCTGTTGATGATGCTGGACAGGGCATATCCGTCCTTTTGCGCCGCCACATTGCTTTCGCCCATATACATTCCGGTAGCCAGCAATGCCGCCGCTATGCCTTCGCGAGTTTCCTCGTCCATGGAGGCAAGTTCGCGCGTGATGGTTTCGTCACCCGGTGCTTCAAGGAAGAAGCCGATGGCATTGAGACCTACCGAATCGAGAATGCCGTTTACGCGCACGCCTGTGTTGAAGGTCACCCGGCGTGTCTCTTCACCCGCCGATTGCACATCCGCTTTCACCTGTTGCGATGCGGAAAGGTCCAGAATGGTCTGGCCTAAGGAACCATTGAGAGTGACATGGCTTCCCGAATCCACATGGAAGGGAATCATGGGATATAGCTTGGGTGAAAAGCGGACCAGCCCTTCGTCCACATGGATGGTTCCGCCGTAGTTGAGCTCCCCGTCAGTGGTGTTGTACTGTATGTTGACCGTGCCGTGCGGTTTGAATTGCGCCAGATTCTTCTCGTCTATCGGATAGGTGAGGTCTGTGGTGGGCAGGACTGTGACATCCACGTCGGCATGAATGCTATCTAAGGGTCCGGTCACCCGTCCGCGGACATCGGTTTCCAGGTTGCCATAAACAGGGACAGGTCCATCTGGCAGCAGTTCCAGCGGGGCGAAATTATCGGCGGTCAAATCTACATCCAGGAGCATGGTGTTCAAGTCCAATCCACCGTTCAGCGCCAGATAGGAACCGTTGACACTGTATATGCGCACATCTTTTAATTTCACATGGTTATGCTCCATGGTGATAGGTGTCTCGCCTAAGTTTAACTGTACATCGTAAGGCTTGTAATGGGCGCTTACATCCAGTGGCAGCACTTCGGCGGAGAGATCCAATTGTGCAGGCAAGCCGTCGGCAGTAGCCCTGGCCCGGGCTGCACCGTACAGGTCGATGTCCTCCCTGTCCAGGATGCTGTTCACCAGCTCAAGGGGGATGTCGTCCAACCGAATATCTGCCCGGATGGCGTTTTCATATTGCTCAGAGGGCATAATCCAGATGTCCGCCGTCCGGTTTTCGAGATTCATATTGTCGTATTCGAGGCTGTCCAGCGTAAGGTGCCCTGTTCCACTCAGCTTGCGTCCGTTTCGTTCCAGATCAAGTTGCAGCGTGGCGTCGGTGCAGAGGCTGTTCACACTCATCACGCCATCGGTGATGTTGGCATTGACCGTGAGCGAGGCGGTGGTCTTGCCTTCCGCCATGTTGACCAGCAACGTTGCCGCTGTGGGGGGAAGGTGCAAGCCCGTACTGTCGTCCGCAGGCTCAATGTTCGGAATGGACACGTCCAGTGCCAAGTCTGATTGGAGAGAATCGGACTTCAACAGCATCGTCAACTCATTGATGTCCAATCCAGCCCGCTCGATGATAGCCTGGACGGGACTTCCTTCCGTCAGCGTTATGGCCGCCTGCAGGTTTGGAATAAGCCTCTGGAGTGTATCCAGCAGTGTCAGGTCTTGCAACGAGACAATGGGATTCACAAACGCGGTGTCGGCAACGACTCCAAGCAGCGGTTGCACTTCATCCACCAGCCGGAGTGCATGCATGGGGCTTTGGGCATCGATGACAAGTCCTTGCGTGGCCAGATACAGCGATGTGGTGGTGTCCGTTGTGAAATCAAGGTTCAGGGTGTCGATATCAAAATCATCGCCCGCTATGTGCGCCACCACATCCTTCATTTGCGTATGGTAGTCCACGCTCATCCGCTTTGGGGTGAAAAAGTCAGATACGCGGAACTGATGCTCCGTCTCTGCCTTCAGTTGCAGGTCACGGTCCGTCATCGTCACCGGCAAATGCAGGTTTCCGGCCACGGTTTTATTGGCCAGTTCGGCGTCAAGGGCCAGACCGGAAACATCAATTTGATTGTAGATGCAACGGGTCAGGTTCATGGCCACTTTGCACTTCATCGCGGGGGAATGTGGATCTATGCCTTTTCCCTGAGCGTGTATTTCGCCTGCCAACAGCACGAGGGCTTTGTCTTGGAGGAACGGGTTCAGGTTCACTTGTTCAACGTTCACCAGCATGTCATACAGCTCATCATCAATATCATAGAATCCTCTCAAGTTTGCCTTGTTGCCTTGATAATCGGCATTGCCTGCCAAATCCACCCGCATCGTCTCCAAATCCAGCGTCGTGGCCGTCAGGTCCGCTTTTGCCCCGAAAGCATCGGATTGGACGAATAAACGATTCGAGTTAATCAGATCGGTGTTCAGATCCACCCGGGCGTCCCCATAGATCGTGTCAAAAGGCAGGTGCAGTGTCCCGAGTGTAAGAGAGGCGTTCCCGATATTCAGGCGACGTGCATCGTAGAGGTTGCCCCCTACGTCCGCCAGCACATTCGTGGTGAGAGAGCCGGCACGCAAATCCAGCCCCATAGGGTTGAGCACGAACCTCACGTTGCGCAACTCGCCATCGGGTATTTCGAAAGCCATCGGGGTGGAGGTGGTGTCCTCGGTGTCGCTCTCGGTGTCTCGCAGCGCAATGCCCACAAACGCATCCGACAGCTTCAAGCCGTGCAGCGGGTAGTCTCCTTTGGCGATGTTGAGTCCCGGACTCTTTATATGCAGATGTTTCACGATAGCGTCGATGCCCACCGCTTCAATCAAAGTGTCGGAATGGAGCGTTGTTTGGTCCAACAGCAGTTGGTCCACCACGATAGTACGGGCCAGGAAATCGTCTTTCGACACCCCAGCCCCGGGTTTCTTCATACAACCTTGCAGACGCAGACCATGCACATAAATCAGCGTGTCCTGACCGCGATGACCGACATAGAGACTGTCTATTTCTATGTGTAGCGGCAGGTCTTCTTCGCCTTTGTAGGCACGATAGAGAATCATCGGAGAGTGATGGAAAGGCGACAGATAGAGCCGTCCCAGGTCCACATTCAGGTCGGTCCGCTCATTGACCATCTCCACGCATTTTTGCAGGACAGCCGTGCGGGCTTTTGGCGACACCAGAATAACCGTTACGGTAATCAGCAGTAACAGTACCAGTCCCAGGATGACACCTAAAAGGATGCACGGTATTTTCCAGAGCAGACTTTTTTTGCTCACGCCTTATTTTCTCCTTTATTGTTTGATTCAGGAAACAAGAAGTCTTGGGGTTTAGTTATCGTTTGTTTCAGATTTGTTTTCGTCTTTAGCGCTCATATTCTTGATAAACAATTCGACGAGACGCTTTGTGAGGAAGGTGTTCCGGACGGCATGGCGTGCCTTGTCTGCAAAAGCATGTGACTCTTCGGATTGGGTAACTGTCTCTGCTTCTGCCACCAGCTGTTCACGTCGGTCGATTTTGGCGCGCAATTTCGCTGATGCGTGGTTGTAGAAGAAATTATAGCATGGCACAGTTGCTTTCATGATATAGGGGGTGAGGAAGGTGGTGACCACACTGGATGCCACGATGATAGGGTAGATAGCCGGGTGAAGAACGCCTAAGCTGGTGCCCAAAGAAGCGATAATGAACGAAAACTCGCCTATTTGCACGAACGAGAAGCTGGTTAACATGGCGTCGCGCATCGTTTCGCCACCCCACCAGCAGCCCAAAGTGCCAAATAGAATCATGCCGATGATAATCACCATGCAGACTAACAAGATACTTGACCAATATTCCGCCAATGTGGATGGGTTGATCAGCATGCCCACAGAGACGAAAAAGATAGCGGCAAAGACATTCTTCAGCGGTGTCATCAGCTTTTCGATACGATGCGACTCCACTGTCTCGGCAAGGATAGAACCCATAACAAAAGCGCCGAGTGCACTGCTGAACCCTGCTTCCTCTGCCGTCAGCACCATGCCTAAGCACAGACCCAAGGCAAGGATGATAAGTGTCTCGTCATTCAGATAGGGTCTGACTTTGCGCAGTAGCGTCGGGATAATCAGTATTCCGCAAATGAACCAAGCTGCGAGTGTGATTGCCAAAACGCCCACTTTTCTGATTAGTTCGGCACCTTCAAACTGATGCTTGATAGCTATACTGGACAGCAGTACCATCAGCACCACAGCCACCACATCCTCCACGATAAGAATACTGGTTGCACCTTTGACGAAACGTTCCTTGGTCAAGCCTGCCTCGTCAATCGCCTTCATCACGATAGTCGTGCTTGACATGCAGAGCATGCCTGCCAGGAAAAGGGAGTTGATCATGTCCAATTCGGCATACTGTCCCACGCCGAAGCCCAAGACCATCATGCCCAGAATAATTGTCAGTGCGCCTATTGCCGCCACTTTGCCGCTGCTGATGAGGTTCTTGAGGCGGAACTCCAGACCGATGCAGAACAACACGAACAGCACACCGATATTACCCCATGCCTCTACATTTTCCGCATCCACAAAGGTCTCGCCAAACAGATAGGGACCTACCAAAACACCGGCAACGATATAACCCAGCACCACAGGCTGTTTTAATAATTTAAACAAAAGACTGACCACACCGGCCGTAATCATCAAAATGTATAAATCATGTACCATATTGAAAATAATTTATTAATTATTTTTTATCTTATTTGTTCAAAATGCAATCACTTCAGGCAGTACAGGCAACCCTTAACAGGTGGAGTACATACATGCCTTTACCTCCATGTAAACTACATTATAAAGATGTCGGCAAAAATATAATTTTTTCGTGTAATTACCAAGGGATAAACTGTTTTTTCATCATAGTTGTTTGTTATTTGGCTTAAGATTTTCCTGGACAAAATATGCCCTGACCGTACTCTCCGTTATCATAACACTTTCCTGTCCGTGTGATGTTCTTGCTGCTTACTTGCGGCATCGTTCAGCCCTACGTATATTTTTGTTTCGGTCATTGTTTTGTTGAAGAGGGGTTAGTGGATAAATAATGCTGGCGATAAAGATGTTGGCGGTTGGAATGACGAGGTTCATCAGCTGACTTTACGCATAAAGACAAATGAATCCGCGCCCATCTTCAAACCGTGTAGCGGGTAATCACCTTTCGCGATATTGAGTCCCGGACTCTTCACATTCAGATGCCTCAAGATAACATCAACACCATCAGCGTCTATCATAGTGTCGGAATGGAAAGTCGTTTGCTCCAACAGCAGTTGATCCACCACGATAGTACGGGCTGTGAAATCCTTGCTCGACTTCCCATTCTCAACTTTCTGCACATTGCCATGCAGACGCATGGCATGCACGTAAATCAGCGTGTCCTGACCGCGATGACCGACATAAAGGCTGTCTATTTCGATGTGCAGCGGCAGATCTTCTTTGCCTTTGTAGGCGCGGTAGAGAATCATCGGGGAATGATGGAACGGCGACAGATAGAGTTGTCCCAGATCCACATCCCAGGCGGTCCGATCATTGACGACCTCCACGCATTTCTGCAAGACAGCCGTGCGGGCTTGGGTGTCACCATAATAACCGTCACCGTAATCAACAGTAACAATACGATTCCCATAACGACACCCCAAACAATGCAGGGTATTTTCCAGATCAGACTCTTCTTGCTCACGCTTTATTCTTCTCCTTTTTATGTTTGATTCAGGGTTTTATCCCATACTATAGTTGTTACATTCATGGTGAACATGTAGCGGTAGGTGGCAGAGCGGGCGCCTACGGATGCGGCATTCATGCCATTGTGTACCGGGTCGTAGGGACGGCCGCAGTCTTTGATGGTCATCTGTATTCCGTCGTCTAACTCGCAGAGCGAGATGTCGAGATATTTAAGCTGACTGCTTCTGCGCTCCTGAGCATTGTTAAAGAGCGTCTGGATAGTAGAGTACATCTTAGAGCTCATCTCGTCACTCATCTCGCAGGTGTCGGCAAATAGCTTCATCTTCTTTTTCATCTCGTCAAAATTATGTTGATCATAATCTATTGAGCATTCGAACTTAATATACGACGGCATCTTGTCAACCATCGAAAACATAGTATAGGACGGGTGCTTGCGGTGTTCCCAGTAGCCGTAGGCCAGACTGGCCACAAGGATAGGCACACCACCCACAATCAATCCCAGCCACATGGCATCGGCACTAACCTTCGAAAGGCCAAGCATACTCAGATAGGCTATGATACCCATGGCGAATACCAGCACGATCTTGGCCGCTATGTGACCTGCCAGTTGTAGTACAACGGTGACATACACCGCTACCACACAGAAGCAGAAGTAGTAGATGCCAAAGCAGGTGAATACCCTGCGGGCCATGGCGAGGTCGATGCCGTCGAGACCAAAGCACCACAGGAAAAACTGCGGCACAGCCACCAGTAACAGCAGTAGCACACCGTAGAATCCCACCACAATGCTGGCAGTATTATGCATGATGCGCTGCAGTCCGTCGCTGTCGCCGCTGGCACGCATGTAGGTGACGAGCGAGACGCCGGCCATAGTGAGTCCCATAGCAACCGAGAACGTGGCCGACTGTATCTGCAGACACACATCAAAGAGCGTCAACCCGCCGTGTCCTGCCACTTTCAGTACCAATGCGTTGCCCAGCAGCATAAAGGTATTTACCACGATAAAGTACACGTTGAAACCGAAGCCATGCTTGAGGTTCTCGCCGATGATGGCACCCAGGTCGCCCTGCGGTCGCGCCAATCTGAACTGGCTCTTGCCCTTAAGGAAATAGGGAGATATGAGCGCGAGATTGATGAGACCCGAAATGACCGTGCCCCATGCCGCACCGCTGATGCCCATGCCGAGCACACCGATGAAAAGGATGTCGAGCACCACATTGGCCGCACTGCCCGTAGCCACGGCCCGGGTGGCTAACTGCGGAAAACCCTCCTGCGTGGCAAAGTCGTTGAACGTGTTGTTTAGCGGCAGGATGAGCAGGTAAATGACGATCACCTGTAGGTACTCGCGGGCATACGCTGCGCTCTCGGGTCTGCCGGTCAGCCCCGAAGAGATACTGTCGAGGTTTAACCAGATGCCTAACGCCGCTAATACCGCCACCATCACCGCCGAGGCCAAAGCCGCCGTGTATATACGGTTGGCCTTGTCGCGGTTGCCCTTGGCCAGCTGACCTGCTGCAAGCACTGCGCCGCCGCGTTCACATATCATCGTCAGCACGCTCACTGCATTGACTATAGGTAGCGCTACACTCACTGCGATGAAAGCATCGTTGCCCAACAGATTGCTCGAAAAGAGCCCATCTACCAGCGTCGCTATGAGCGGTGCCAATGCTGTAAGCGTAACGCTCACCAGTGTTAGCCGGTAAGCCTTGTCGATAAGATAGCTGTTACGAAAATTGCTAATATTCATAGTTGCGATTGTTTTGCTTGACTGTTTTATCGCTTTAGCGGCGTTTACGCCGCACAACTGCGGTTAAGCAAGAGCAATGATACTTCTCTGACCTGAAGGTGCAGAGTGTGGCGTTGCAATGCATCAATTGCCGAGCATTAGCAGTTTCGCAGCCTTACGGCTGCAAAGGTACAACTTTTACTTCAATTAACGATAAGATTTGGAGAGTTTAACGTGAATTTGTAAGCATTTTAGCACGTTTCCCATAAAATACGCACTGAAATAGCCAAAGTTCGACATTGAATTATTAACCGTCGTTGAATCCCAGATACTTAGTGCATCCGAGATACAATGACGGTACAACTGACCCAATTTTGATGCTTTTTCTTCTCTCTTTTGACTGGCAAAAAGTCTTGTCTTTGCTCACCAGAAAGCAGACAAGCATCTTTTTGTGGCACTTCACAGAAAAGTGCGTATTAGGCTATTATCCCATAGTATATATGTATATTACTGTAGTACAATAATATATAATGATTTTGCATGATTATTAGTAACAAATAGGTAACATTCTTAGGAAAGGTTTATAACTGCGTTACATACCTTTTTCAGGTCACATATTGATGGAGGAAAAGCATATTCCGTTAATCTGGCGAATTTGATTGTTACATATTGAGAT
>JAEEGL013116548.1_pt1 | contig 45826 bp, 39 predicted proteins | sample 9134231 | NCBI WGS metagenome assembly JAEEGL01 (sample SAMN16246548, study PRJNA631951) | gut metagenome | biome: gut microbiome; feature: rumen; material: fiber-attached | host: Bos | place: Iran: Karaj | collected 2018-10 | reverse complement strand
TGACGCCGACCTTCGGCATGAACAGCCTTTCCTACGACGTGATCGTGCCCTTCGACGTGGATTCTCTGACGATCGAAGCCAAAGCGTACGACAAGACCGCGAAGATCGCCGGCGCGGGGAAGAAGGACCTGGCGGTGGGAGAAAACGATTTCCCGATCACCGTCCGGGCGGAGAACGGAGACGAACGCGTGTATCGGATTACGGTCGCCAGGGAGGAAAAGGACCCCTTCTCCTTCGACGAGTATATCCGCGGCGTGGAGCCCGGAACGGCGGCCTCCGCCCTTGAGGAAAAACTCAAAACCGAGCTTGTGACCGCCGGACTTTTCGCGCCGGACGGCAGCGCCAAAGGGTCCGATGAATTCGCCGGGACTGGCGATCTTGCGGTATACCGGACGGAAGACGGGAAAGAAGTCGGCAAAAGCACCGTCCTGATCCTGGGAGATCTGAACGGCGACGGCGAGATCCGCATCAACGACCTGATCAAGCTGCGCAATCATCTTCTGGAAACGTCGCTCCTGAAGGACGCCGCTCTGCTTGCCGCTGACGCGAGCGGCGACGGAGAAGTCAGGATGAACGACCTGATCAAGCTGCGCAATCATATCCTGGGTGAAAAGCCGATCATCCAGTAATTCACAATCCGATCGATCGGAGGTATCACGATGAAGTATTTGAAAAAGATCTTTCCGATTCTGCTGTGCGCCGTGCTGTTTGCGGCGATCCTGCCCACGGGAGCCGCCGCGGCGTCCTGCAGCGTCGGTATCTCCGGCGCGACCGCCGAGGTGGGCGAGAACTTCAGCATAAAGGTTTCCATCGGCGAAAAGGTGGCGGGCGTGGACATTACGGTCAGCTACGACGCGGACATGCTCACCTTCAATTCCGGCAAAGGCGGCGTCGGCAACCTCAGCGTCAGCGGAGGAAACGGCAAGGTCCGGATCTTCGACTATTACTCCAGCGGCGACGGAAGCTTCTCCTGCACCCTCAGCTTCAAGGCAAAGGCGGCGGGAAAAACGACGCTGAAGATTTCACATACCGATATTTCCGACGCCGACGGCGATTCCATGTCGGTCAAAGCGGGTTCCGCCTCGGTCACGGTAACGGAACCGAAAACGGCTTCCTCGGACGCGTCGCTGAAATCGCTTTCGATCTCGCCGGGCAAGCTTTCTCCCGCCTTTACGCCGGAGACGACGTCGTATAAGGCAAATGTGGGAAACTCCGTCAAGAAGATCGCGGTCAGCGCGAAAGCCAACGACGGCGCGGCCAAGGTTTCGGTTTCCGGTCACGAGAGCCTTTCGGTCGGCGCCAACAAGATCACGGTAAAGGTCACCGCAGAGGACGGCAGCACCCGCACCTATACGATTACCGTCACCAGAGCGGAGGCAGAAAAGGAAACGCAGAAAGAAACCGAGAAGGAGACGCAGAAAGAGACGCAGAAAGAGACACAGAAAGAAACCGAGAAGGAAACGCAGAAGGAAACGCAGAAGGAAACGGAAAAAGAATCCGTTTCCGAAACCGAAAAGAACGAATACCGTCCGGTGACCGCAGACGGGGAAAAGTTTTCCTTCCGCCCGAGCCAGGGCGCGTCGCTTCCGAAGGCCTTTGCCATGCAGACCCTGAAGGACGGGGAAAACGAGTATACCGCCTTCGTCCTCGCGGAGGACGTCCTGCCCCTGGTTTACGGCAGGGTTGGCGACAAGACGGCGGCTTATTACTTCTGGGATGCGGAGGCGAAAACGCTGACGCCGTATCTGACGCTGACCGCCGGCAACAAGACGCTGCATCCCCTGGCTCTGTCCGCGTCCGGCAAAATACCGGAAGGCTATGAAAAAAGCGCGGTTTCCATCGGCGGCGCGTCGATCCCCGCGATGAAACCTGCCGGAGATCAGAAGGACGTTCTCTTCCTTCTGGATACCGTGAACGCCGACGGCGTCCGTGCGCTCTACCGGTACGATCCCGCCGACGAAACGCTGCAGCGTTACGTGGTTAACGAGGTCCCCGGCGACGACAAGCCGGATGAAGAACTGACGAAGATACGGGAGGAGCGCGACGCGCTTCTCGGTGAAAAGGAAGCTCTGAAGGAGGAGATCGAAAGCGTTTCCGCCTCGGTTTCCGAAAAAGATGAAAAGATCACCTCTCTGACCGAGGAAAACGCGGCGCTTTCCACCCAGACGGAAACTCTCTCGGGCTCTGTGAAGAATTACCGGAATTACGCGTTTATTCTGGTGGGACTTGCGGCGATCCTGGCGATCGTTCTCGCGGCGCTGCTTTTGATCCGGCCGCCGAAGAACAAGGCGTAAACGAAAAAAGGGCGGAGCGGTAAGCTCCGCCTGTTCTTTATGCGGAAAGAACGCCCTTGAGAAATCAATCTTGAAAGAAAGCGGCCGTTATGATATAATCATCTTTAATATCTGGCTTTGCCGAACCTCTTTTGACAAAAATACGCGTTCTCTCCGGGCGTATACCCGGCGGGGAAGGATAAAGGACGGATAAGATCGTGGAAAACAACGAAAAGCTTTTGAAACAGTTGGAAAAGAACGGCCGCATCACCGGAGAACAGCTGGCGAGCGTTCTCGGCGAAAGCGCCGACGAAATCAGGGACACCATTGCCGAGCTGGAACGCGAGAAGGTCATCGTGGGCTACAACGCGCTGATCGACTGGGACAAGACGGACCGCGAGCTTGTGACCGCCCTGATCGAAGTGAAGGTCACGCCGCAGCGGGGCGACGGCTTCGACCGTGTCGCCGCACGCATTTATCAGTATCCGGAAGTCACCAGCGTTTATCTGCTTTCGGGAGGATTCGATCTGGTCGTAATGATCGAGGGCAAGACGCTCAAGGAAGTGGCGCATTTCGTCTCTTCCAAGCTTGCCACCATCGACGCCGTCACCGGCACGGCCACGCACTTCGTCCTCAAGAAATACAAGGACAAAGGCGTTCTCTTTGAAGAGGATGCGGAAGAAGACCGCCGCATCCTGGTGATCTGAAGCGGAGGCGCCGGAAGTCATGAATCTCCCAAACAGCATCAACCCCGTGATCCGCGATCTGAAGCCTTCGGGGATCCGCAAATTCTTCGATCTGGCAAGCACCATGGACAACGTCGTCAGCCTCAGTATCGGCGAACCGGATTTCGCGACGCCGTGGCATATCCGCGACGTGGGGATCTATTCTCTTGAAAAAAGCCGCACGCATTACCTGGCCAACGCAGGCCTGGCGGAGCTGCGGGAAGAAATCACGAAATACACGGCGAGACGCTTCGGCCTGTCCTATCAGCCGCAGAACGTTCTGGTGACCGTGGGGGGCAGCGAAGCGATCGATCTTGCCTGCCGGGTTCTTCTCGCGCCCGGGGACGAGGTGATCGTCCCGGAACCGAGCTTCGTCTGCTACGAGCCTCTCTGCCGGATGGCCGGAGCCTCCGTGATCCGCCTCAGAACGCAGGCGGAGGATGAATTCCGCGTGAAGCCGGAGGCGCTGGAGGCGGCGATCACTCCCAGGACAAAGCTTTTGATCCTTTCGTATCCCAACAACCCCACCGGCGCGATCCTCCGGAAGGAGGACGTGGAGGCGCTGGCCGACGTGATCCGGAAGCACGACCTCTTCGTCCTGTCGGACGAGATCTACGCGGAGCTGACTTACGGCGGAGAACGGCATTTTTCCTTCGGCGCCGTCGAGGATCTCAAGGAGCGCGTGCTGGTGGTCAACGGCTTTTCCAAGGCCTACGCCATGACCGGCTGGCGCCTCGGATACGTGATGGGCGACGAATACCTGATCAAAATGATGACCAAGCTCCATCAGTTCGGCATCATGAGCGCGCCGACCACCAGTCAGTACGCCGCCTGCGAAGCCCTGCGCGAAGGGGATGAGGACATCGACGCCATGCGGGAGGAGTACGACGACCGGCGGCGGATCATTCTGGACGGGCTCGCCACCCTGGGGCTCGCCTGTTTTGAGCCGAAAGGCGCCTTTTACGTTTTTCCGGAGATCGTGTCCACGGGACTGGATTCCGAAAGCTTCTGTGAAGCGCTGCTCCGGGAGGAACGGGTAGCCGTGGTGCCGGGAAACGCCTTCGGCGATTCGGGCGAAGGCTTCGTGCGCATCTCCTACGCCGCGTCGCTGGAGAACATCTCCAAAGCCATGGAGAGAATGGAAAGCTTCCTCAAAAGACACAGGGATTGAGGGGAGAGGAACACAGAGTGAAAACAGCCACCGTACTCGTCAAAAGCGTCAGCCGCTACGAACAGCCGGCGGTCGATCTTGCCGTCGAAGAGGCTTTCCGGCACTTTCTGCCGGACGATCTTGCAGGGAAAACCGTTGCGGTGAAGCCGAACCTGCTTCTGGCCCGTACGCCGGAAAACGCCTCCACCACCCATCCGGCCGTCGTCTCGGCCGTGTGCCGTGCGATCGGAAAGCGGGGCGGGACAGCCCTGATCGTCGAAAGCGGCGGAGGACCGATCACGCCTTCCTCTCTGGAAAAGCTCTATGAAACCACCGGGATGAAAAAGGCCGCGGAGGAAAGCGGCGCCGCGCTGAATTTCGACTGCTCATCGGAAAAGATGCCGGCGCCCCTGGGAAAGACCAGAAAGGAATTCCTTGTCCTTTCCTCGATCCGAAGAGCCGATCTGATCGTCAGCGTCGCCAAGCTCAAAACCCACGGGTTTATGAAGATGACGGCTTCCGTCAAGAATCTGTACGGTACGATCCCCGGGCTTCACAAGGCGATGATGCACCGGGAGTATCCCGGCAAAAAAGAATTCGCTTCCATGATCTGCGATCTGGCGGAGGCGTTTCGCCCCGCTCTGAATATCACCGACGCCATTGTCGGTATGGAAGGCGAAGGCCCCTCCGGCGGCACGCCGGTCAGGACAGGCCTTCTTCTGGCGTCGGACGATCCCTTCGCTTCCGACGTGGTGGCTGCGGCGATCATGGGCATCCGGCCGCAGGAAGCGCCGATCCTGCGCGAGGCGATCGAGAGAAAGCTCGTCCCCGCCTCGGCGGACGAGATCGAAACCGAAGGCGACGATTGGCGCGGGAAAAGACCTTACCGTTTTCCGGGGGAAAAGAAAAGCATTCTCGGGCTCCTTCCGGGCGTGCTCCGGTATCCCATTGAAGATATGACCCGCGCTTATCCCTATATCTCCGACCGGTGCGTATCCTGCGGGAAATGCGCGGGGATCTGCCCGCAGAAGGCGATCCGGAAAGGCGAAAAGCGCTTCCGCGTCCACATCGATCAATGCATCCGCTGCTACTGCTGTCATGAGATCTGCCCGGAAAAGGCCATCGATATGGTCAGAAAGAGAAAGTATCCGAAGAATGGCTGACGTCGTAGAGCTTGCTTCCAAAGCAAAGATCAACCTCACCCTGGCGATCACCGGCCGCGCGGAAAACGGATATCATCTCCTGGATATGCTGATGCAGAACGTGGAGCTTTCGGACACCGTCCGGATCGAGAAGGCGGACGGGATCCGCGTGGAGACCAATCTGTTTTATCTGCCGACCGACCGCCGCAACATCGCGTATAAAATGGCCGAGCGCTTTTTTGCCGAAACCGGCATTCGGGGCGGAGCGGCGATCCGCATCACCAAAAGGATCCCGGTGGCCGCCGGCCTCGCCGGCGGTTCCGGCAACGGAGGCGCCGTGCTGAGAGGGCTGAACCGGCTTTATGAAACCGGGCTTTCGCTGGAGGAAATGCAGAAGCTCGCCTTTCCGGTGGGCAGCGATATCCCCTTCTGCCTTGCGGGAGGGGCCGCGCGGGTGCGCGGCATGGGCGAACGGGTGGAACCGGTCAAAGGGCTTCCGCCCTGTACGGTGCTTTTGGTGAAGCCCGCCTTCGGCATCGCCACCGAAGCGGCATATAAAGCCTTCGACAGGATCGTTCCCGCACGGACGCCGGATACCGAAGGAATGCTTTCCGCTCTGGAAAGAGGCGATCTTGACGACGTCGGAAGGCTTCTTTGCAATCATCTGGAGCAAACCGCCCGGTCCGATTATCCCGAAATCGGAGAAATCGAGGAGACCATGCGCCGGCACGGCGCCGTCGGGGCCTCCATGAGCGGCAGCGGTCCCACGGTGTTCGGCATTTTCCGCGACAGAAGGACGGCGGAAAAAGCGGCGTCTCTTCTGAAAAAACGCTGGCACGACGTGTTCTGCGTCTCGCCCGAAGCAAGCGGGACGTTTTCCTGAAGAAAGGCGTATAAAGCAAGGCCCGAACGGTTACCATCCGGTTGGAAGTCCGCGGGACGACCGGGAAAGGAGCCTTGCCGTGAAAAGAAAACTGATACTGTCCGTATTTGCCCTGACGACGGCGCTTGCGGTGTTTGCCGCTTCCGCGTCGACGGAGCAGAAAAAGCTGGCCGGAGAGATCGTCCGCCTCCGTGTGATCGCCGCAAGCGACCGGGAAGAGGATCAGCGCGTAAAGCTTCTGGTGCGCGATCTCCTGCTCCGGGAGATCGCGGCGAAGGATTTTGGGGACCGGGAAGAAGCGCTTTCCGCGCTCCTGTGCGAAAAGGAAGAGCTTCAGGCCGCGGTCGACGCGCTTCTGAAGCGCGAAGGGATGGACTACTCTTCCGCTCTTTCGGTGGGAAGGGTCGCATATCCGGCCTGCGCATACGAAACCTTTTCTCTTCCTGCCGGAGACTACGCGGCGATGACCGTTGCGCTCGGGGCGGGAAAGGGCGGGAACTGGTGGTGCGTTCTCTTCCCGCCGCTTTGCTACGGCCTCGAACCGGACGAGGATCTGATCGAATCGGGCGTATTCCTGACCGAGGGATCCGACGACCTGGAGATCCGGTTCAAATTCCGTATCCTGGACTGGATCGCATCGATCAGGGAGAAGATGCGGGAACAAAAGGAGTAGACGATGCTCAGATTGCTGACCGGCCGCACCGGAAGCGGCAAAACGCAGCTCATCCTGAAAGAAATACGGGAATCCGTGGAAAGAAAAGAACCGGGCGCGATCCTTCTGGTTCCGCCGCAGGCTTCCCATACCGCCGAATTGACGCTGGCCGAGGCCGGCGGGGACAGAGCTCCTTTATACGCGGAAGCGCTGACCTTCCGGACGCTGGCCGCCCGCCTCTTCGAGGAGGGCGGCGGTCTGGCGGACAGATATATAGACGACAACGGGCGCATGCTGCTCCTGCGGAATGCCAAGGAGGACGTTTCCGACCTCCTCACGGTTTACCGCAGGGCTTCCATGCGCCCGGAATTTATCAGAAAGCTGCTCTCGGCCGTCAACGAATTGAAGCTTTACAACGTTTCTCCCGAAACGCTGGCCCGGGCAGCCGGCAGGATGCCCCCTTCGATCGGAGACAAGCTGCGGGATCTGGCGGCGATCTATTCCGCCTATGAGGGCAACCTTACGGAGGAGCTGCACGATCCGGCCGACCTTTACGACGCGATGCTGGAAAAGGCCGAAAAGACCGGCTATTTTAAGGGGAAAAGGATCTGGATCGATTCCTTTTACGGATTTACCCCGAAAGAATACGCAGTGATCGAAAAAATGATCCGCGACGCCGAAGAGGTCACGGTAGCCCTGACCATGGACGAAGCGCCGGAAGGATACGCGCCGGACGATCTGTTCTTCAAAACCTATGAGATCCGCCGCCATCTGATCTCTTTTGCCGGCCGGATATCGCATCCCTGGAAGGAGATCCGCCTTTCGCCGTGCCGCAAATTCAAAAGCGCGGAGCTTTCCTATCTGGAAGAAAACCTGTTTCTTCCCCTGGCCGCGCCTTTTGCGGGCGACCGGGATCATGCGGTTTCCCTCATGCGCCTTCCGGATAAAAGGAGGGAATGCCTGGCCGCGGCGGATCAGCTGATCCGCTGGAGCCGGGAAGGATACCGCTGGCGCGAGATGGCGGTGATCGTACGCACGTACGAGGATTACGCGGGGGAACTGGAATCGGTATTCCGCGCCTCCGGGATCCCGGTCTATATGGACCAAAGCGTCCCCGTATCCACGAAGCCGCTGTTTGCGGCGCTGCTTGCGGCGCTGGAGGCGGTCAACGATTCTTTCTCGCGGGACAGCATGCTCGCGCTCCTGAAATCCGGGATGACCGGCCTGACGCAGGACGATCTGGACGTTCTGGAATACTACGTGCTGCGCTGGAACATCCGCGGCGGCAAATGGCTGGAGCCGGGAGCGTGGAAGGCGCATCCGGACGGCTTCTTCCGCGAGTTCGACGAGAAGACGGAAGAGCTGCTCCGCAGGCTGGAGGAAATGCGGCGGACGATCGTTCTGCCGCTGGCCAAACTGAAAAAGAACATGAACGGTACGGTCCGCGATATGGCGGAGGCCTTGTACCGGTACGCCGAAGAGGCGGGGATGGACCGGGTCGCCCGGGAAAAAGCCGAAGAAGCAAAGGCCCGCGGCGACGAGCGCGCCGCCGCAGAATGGGAGCAGCTCTGGGACATCCTGATCGACCTTTTGGACCAGTTCGTCCTGATCGCCGGAGAGAGGGAATACCGGACCGATGAATTTCTCGGGATGCTCAGACTGATGCTTTCGGGGATCAAGGTCGGCGCGATCCCCGGAAAAGCCGATCAGGTCACGGTGGGCGAAGCGGGGAGGACCCGCGTCGGCGCGCCGAAGTGTCTGATCGTTCTGGGCAACGGAGAAGGCGTATTCCCCAAAACGGTGGAATCGAGCTCCCTGATCGGAGATGAAGAACGCCTCCTTCTCCGGGAGGAGGATGTGCGCCTGGATCTCCTTTCGGGCGAGCAGCAGTTCGTGGAGCAGCTCCTGGTTTATCAGACCTTCTTTTTCCCGACCGAAAAGCTGGTCGTTGCCTGGCAGGAGAGCGAAGGGAACCGTCCTTCCGAGTACGCGGAAAGGATCGCCTCTCTGCTGCCCGGCGCGGAGAAAGAACCGCGATTCGATCAGGCGCTTTATCTCCTGAAGGAGGATCCGCGCGCGGTATCGGATCCGGTGCTTTCGGAAGCCTTCCGGAAAGCAGGCTACTGCTTCTATCCCCAGGGGACCGACCTGCTCGGAAGAAACTATTCGCCGCTTTCCGCGGAATCGGTCCGCGCGCTTTACGGCGATCCGCTCGGTATGTCTCCGAGCAGGATCGAAAAGTACCACTCCTGCCGCTTCGCCTTTTTCCTGGAATACGGACTCGGCGTCCGTGAATTCCGCGAGGCGGAGCTTTCCGCCGTGGAAGAGGGAGAATTCATCCACTTCGTCTTTGAAAAGCTGGGGCGCCGCGTTGCCGAGGGGGGAGGTTTCCCGGCTTACAGCGAGGAAGAGATCCGGCGGATGGCCGGAGACTATGCGGAGGAATTCCGTCTGAGCGTCTTCGGCACCGGAGAGTTTCTGACGAAAAGGATCGAATACTTACTGAAAAGGCTCGCATCCGACGCCGAAAAGCTCGCCGTGCGCATGTACCGGGAACTGAAGGAAAGCCGGTTCGTTCCCTATCTGTTTGAAAGGAGCTTCGGAGGGGAGAATCCGCCCATCCGCTTCGCTTTCCCGGAGGGAGCTTTGAACGTCAGCGGCCGGATCGACCGCGCGGACCGGTGGGAAAGAGAGGACGGCGCCTATCTCCGGGTCGTGGACTACAAGACCGGGAGCAGGGAATTCACCTTCGGCGATCTTTATCACGGACTGAACGCCCAGCTGCCGCTTTATCTTTGCGAGCTTCTCCGGGAAGAGCCCGGCGCGCGGCCGGCGGGTTTTTTCTATCTGCCCGCGCGCAATGAATTCCCCGCCGTGGATCCCGACGCCGGGGAGGAGGAGATCCGCCGCGAAAAGGCGAAGCTTCTCCGCTATAAGGGCCTGATGCTTGGAGACCGGGAAGTCTGGGAGGCGATGGATCCGGGATATCTCGGCGAAGAGGGAAGGCTTCCCCTGACCGTCGTCACGGGAAAAGACGGCGGGAAAAGCGTGCGCCAGGATTCGAATATAACGGACCTCGAAGGATTCGAGGCCATCAGAAAGCATATGGAGCGCACGCTGCGCCGGATGAACGACGAGATCCGGAAGGGCAGGGTCGACGCCGATCCGTATACGCTGGGAGGCGGGGACGCGTGCGCCTGGTGCCGTTTCCGGCCGGTTTGCCGCGTCTATCCCGGCAAGGACGAAGGGGTGCGGCGGCTCCTTTCCGGCATGCGCTGCCGCGATTTTATGGAACAGATATCCGGGGAAACGGGAGAGGAGGCGCCGCATGCCTGAATGGAACGAGATGCAGAAGGCCGTGATCGACTTTGAAAGCGGGCGCGGCGCGCTTCTGGTCACGGCTGCCGCGGGAAGCGGCAAAACGTCGGTGGTGGCAGAAAGGGTCCTGCATCTGGTGACCCGGAAGGAGGATCCGAAGGACGTTTCCCGCCTTCTGGTCATCACCTTTACCAACGCGGCTGCGGAGGAAATGCGGGATCGCATCGTCAAGGCTCTTCGCAGGGCGTACGAAGAGGATCCCGGGAACAGGCGCCTTTCGCGTCAGCTGAAGCTGATCCATACGGCCGAATTCACCACGATCGATTCCTTCTTTCTCGGCATCGTCCGGGAAAACTTCAATCTGATCGGCATCAGCCCGGACGCCCGGATTGCCGGGGAAGAGGAGATCGGCGATCTGCGGGACCAGGTGATGGAGGATCTCCTGGAGGAAAAGTATGCGGAGGCGTCTCCGGAATTCCTGCACATGACCGGGCTCTTCACCCGCGGCCGGCGGGACGACGCTCTCTGCCGGATGATCGGGAACGCGTACCGCGCCTTCCGCAGTATGCCGGAGCCCGCCGAAAGACTGCGCGAAGCGGTCGCTCTCTATGAGAACGCGGGGGAAAACGCGGGCGAAACGGTCTGGGGCAGGGTGCTGCTGGACGAGGCCAAACGAAGCCTCCTTCGTTACCTTGCGGCTTATGAGGAAATGGAGCGCGGGATCCTGCGGGAACCGGAGGGACTGGAGGCGCATCTTTCCCTGCTGAGGGAGGAAAAAGCGCGGCTTGCCGCCGCACAGGATACCGGGTACGACTGGGACCGGTTCCGCGCGGTCCTCCGGGGATTTGAATTTCCGACCTTCCCCTCCGGGAAGCGGAATGTGCCGGAGGAAACGAAGGCGCGCCGCGCAGCCTACAAAACCCTGCGCGACCGGCTGAAGGAGGAGATCAAAAAGGACGCGAAGCTCTTTGCCGCCGACGAAGAGGCCTGCCGGGAAGCGATCGAGGCGCTGAGGCCGGCCGCCGCGGAGCTCGAAAGGCTCGTGCTTGCCTTTTCGGAGAGGTTCCTTCTCAAAAAGACCGAAAAGCGCGTCCTCGAATTCGACGACGTTTCTCAGTACGTTTACGGCCTTCTTTGGAGACGGACGCCGTCGGGAGAACACGTTCTCACCGAGGAGGCGATCCGCCTTGCGGAGCGGTACGACGAGGTGATCGTCGACGAGTATCAGGATACCAACAGCCTGCAGGATGAGATATTCCGCGCCGTGACGCGAGACCGGAAAAACCTGATCATGGTGGGAGACGTCAAACAGAGTATTTACGGCTTCCGCTACGCGGAGCCGAAGGGCTTTGTGGATAAGCTTGCCGCCTATAAGCCTCTTTCCGAAGCTTCTTCCGGCGCAAGAAAGCAGACGCTGAACCTGAATTACCGCTCGGCGGACGGCGTGATCGAAGCGGTCAACCGGGTGTTTTCCCGCCTGATGACCGGAGAATGGGGCGGGCTTGTCTACGACCGGGATCAGTATCTCTATCGGGGACGCGCGCCGTCCGAAAGCCATCCGGCGGAGATCTTCCTGCTGTCGCAGAAGGGAAGCGCCGACGACCGGCGCGCGTATGAAGCGAGAGAAATCGCCCGGTACGTGAAATCGCTTGTCGGACGCGGGACGATCATCCCGGACAAAGACGGAGAACGGCCTATGAGCTACCGGGACGCGGCGGTCCTTCTGAGAAGCGGAAAGGGGAGACTGGAGCTCTACGAAAAGGCCTTCCGGGAGGAAGGCGTTCCGGTTTCCGCCGAAGGCGCGGTGGGACTGTATTCCTCGCCGGAGGGAGAATTTGTCCTGAATCTTCTGGCGGTGGTGGATAACCCCTACAACGACGTGGCGCTTCTTACCCTCCTCACGTCTCCGCCGTTCGGCTTCAGCCCGGAGGATCTCGCGCACGTGCGCGCCGCGCTGAAAAAAGAGCCGCTGATCCGCGCTCTGCGCCAGAGAGACAAGGAGGGGGACAAAAGAGCCCATGAGTTTCTGGATAAGCTGGACCGGTGGCGCCGGGAAAAAACCGAAAAACGCCTGGGGCTCCTGATCCGCGGGAGCTATGACGAGCTGGCGCTTTCCTCCCTGATGAGGGCGGGAGAGGACGGCGAGGCGAGACTTCAGAACGTCTACCGCATCGCGTCGGCGGCCGAAGAATACGAGGCCGCCGGAGGCCTTTCCGCATTCCTGCGCGGAGCGGCGCTGGCGGTGGAGAACGGCCGGGAGCCGGAAGGCGTGTCCCCCGCGTCGGGCAAGGACGCGGTCAGGATCATGACCATCCATAAATCGAAGGGACTGGAATTTCCCGTGGTCATCCTGGCGGAGAGCTTCACCGACGTGCTCGGCGAACGGAACCGCGAAGCGGTGAATTTCGACAAGACCGTAGGATTCGGATTCAAGCTTCATTCCCAGGAAAAAGAGATCCGTTATTCCACGCTTACGTACGAAGCCGTGAACTGCGCCCGGCGGAAGGAGGCGACGGCCGAAGAGCTGCGGATCCTCTACGTCGCCATGACGCGCGCACGGGAAAGATTCGCGCTTTTCGCGGTATCGGAAGACGCGATGAAAACCCTCGGCGCGCTGGCCGATCTCGACCGGCCGGAGGATCACGTCTCTCCCTTCCATACCTTCGCCGATTGGGTGATGGCGGCGGTGCTGGATAGGGACAAAGTCAAAAACGCGCTGCTTTCGGGACTCGTCCCCGATCTGACGGCGGCATCCGGCGGGCTTGTGACCTTTCACCTGAAACCGGTCGAGGCGGAAGAAACGACCGATCCTTCTCCCGCCGGGGAATCGCCGGAGGAACGGGGAGGATTCACCTGGCCGAAGGATCTTTTCACCCCCTATCCTTATCCCGAAGCGGAGGAGCTTTCCACCAAAACCACGGCCACGGAGATCAAAAACTCAGTGAAAAACCGTGAGCTGTTCAAGGATCCGGAGGGAAACGATCCGCCGCCGCACCGTGAGTCCCGTCGGCCGGCCTTCATGACCGAAAAGAGCCTCACCGCTTCGGAAAGAGGAAACGCGGTGCATCTCGCTCTGCGCCTGATCGATTTCGGCAAGGTCTCCGCGCCGGAGGAGATTGCGGAAGAACTCGACCGGATGGAAAGGGAACGCTTCCTTTCCCGGACCGAGCGGGAGAGCGTCGACGGGGAAGCGCTTCGGCGGTTTTTCGATTCCCCGCTCGGCAAAAGGTTCCGGAAAGCGGAAAAGGTCTACCGCGAACTGAAATTCACTTTGACCGAGGACGCCGGAAAGCTGGATCCAAAGCTCGCCGGCAAGGGAGAAACGATCCTTCTGCAGGGGATCGTGGACGCCGCCTTTGAAGAAGCGGACGGGCTGATCCTGATCGATTACAAAACCGACCGGCTCCTGCCGGGAGAGACGCCGGAGGATCATATCCTGAAAAACGGATACGACCGCCAGCTTTCAGTGTATGCCGGGGCTTTGACCCGCATGACCGGTCTTCCCGTCAGAGAACGGTGGATCTGGTTCACCCGGTACGGAAAAGGATGCCCGGTGAAGGAACCGACGCCGGATATCATTGAAGAAAGGTCCTGACTCTATGGACTCCGAGCTTTTGCTCTATTACGACTCGCAGAATAAACGCTTCAAGAAGCCCTTCGGCGCCGCTGCGTCCGGAGGGAGGATCGTCCTGCGGCTGTCGGTCAGCCGCCGTATGGCGCCGCTTGCGGTGGAGCTGCTCCTTCGCCGGGACGACCGGGAAGAAGCGCGCCCATACGCGCTCCGCTGGGAGAAAAGCGAAGGGGCGCGGGATCTTTACCGGGTGAAGCTGCGCCTTTTTGAGCCGGGTCTTTATCATTACGCCTTCCGCGTCACCACCCAGGTATCGGTCGCCTATTACGGCGCCCGGGAGGAATACCGCGGCGGGGAGGGGATCCTGACCTACGACGGTTACGTGCCCTTCAGCTTCACGGTCTTCGATCGCGGCGCGGAAGTCCCGGATTGGTTCGGCGACGGGATCACCTATCAGATTTTCCCGGACCGCTTCGCCTTTTCCGGAAAAAGGAAAGAGGTCCCGGGAAGGCGTCTGGTGTCCGATCTGCGTGAGAAGCCATATAAGACCGTCCTGCCGGGAGGGGACGTTCCCAACGACTATTTCTACGGCGGCAATCTTCAGGGGATCGCGGAGAGACTTCCGTATCTTCGTTCTCTCGGCGTCGGGACGATTTATCTCAACCCGATCTTCTCGGCGCATTCCAACCACCGGTACGACACGGCCGATTACCTCACGGTGGATCCCATGCTGGGAAACGAGGAGGATTTCCGGGCGTTATGCCAAAAGGCAGAGAAAGCGGGCATACGCGTCATGCTGGACGGCGTGTTCAACCACACCGGCGACGACAGCGTCTACTTCAACAAATACGGACGCTATCCTTTGCCCGGGGCTTATCAGGGAAAAAGCTCGCCGTATTTTGATTGGTATGAATTCCGGCATTTCCCGGACGATTACGCCTGCTGGTGGGACGTGAAGATCCTGCCTGCCGTCAACGAGGATGCGCCCTCCTTCCGCCGGTTCATCACGGGAAAAGACGGGGTCGTCAGGAAATGGCTCAGACTCGGCGCCGCCGGATGGCGGCTCGACGTGGCCGACGAGCTGCCGGACGATTTTATCCGCGAGATCCGAAAGGCCGCGAAACGGGAAAAAGAAGACGCTTTTCTTCTGGGCGAGGTCTGGGAAGACGCGTCGGTCAAGATCGCATACGGGAAAAGACGCGCCTACCTTCTGGGGGACGAACTGGACGGGGTGATGAACTATCCCTTCCGGAACGCCGTTCTCGCCTATCTTTTGAACGGGGACGCCGAAACCTTCAGGGATATACTGCTTCAGATTTCGGAAAACTATCCCTACCGGGTCGAAAGGTCCCTGATGAATCTTTTGGGCACGCACGACACGCCGCGCATCCTTTCGGTCCTGGGCGGCGCGGAGCAGCTCGCGCCGGAGGATCTCCGGGAAAGAGCCGTTTTCCGCCTGCCGCCGGACAGAAGACGTCTGGCTGAAAAGCGGCTGAAGCTTGCGTCGGTCCTTCTCTTCACGCATCTCGGCTCTCCGACGGTTTATTACGGAGACGAGGGCGGTATGGAAGGGCTGGAGGATCCCGCGAACCGCGCGTTTTTCCTTCCGGAGGATCTCGACCGGGATATCCTTCAGTGGTACCGGAAGCTGGCGAAGCTCCGGGAAACGATCGGGACCTTTTCCCGGGCGAGGCCGGTCTGGCGGGAAGCGAAGGGCGTGCGCCTGGCGCTTTCCTGGCGGAAGGGCGTTGGCCTTTTTATGAACGCGGGCGAAAAGGAAGAGGCGTTCGAACTGCCCTTCGACGCGAAGGATCTGATGACCGGCGCGTTATTCCGGAAGGGACGGATGACGGTGCCGCCTCTGGGAGCGTTTCTTTATCAAAAAAACGAAAGGTGACGCGATATGGATAACGAATACGTCCGCGGCGTGATCCCGGCGGTGGACGGGATCCGGAATTACAAGGAATTTCTGGCAAGCGACCTTCCGGTATGCGTTCTGATGAACGTGCATCTTTCGCTGCTGGACGGCGCGTTCCGGGGAGCGGCCGAAAAAGACAAGAAGATCATTTTGCACATCGACCGGATCAACGGGCTTTCCGATGACGAATACGGCGCGGAATACGTGTCGCAGAAATATGCCCCGGCCGGAGCGATCTCCATCAAGCCTGCCGTGATCTCGGCGCTGAAGCGGAAACGCGTCACGGCGATCCAGCGCATCTTCCTGATCGACAGCTTTGCCCTGGCCCGCAGCGCCGAGGCGGTCGGGCGCGCGTCTCCCGACTTTGTGGAGGTCATGCCGGGACCCCTTCCCGATCTGGTCCCGACGCTGAAGGCCGCTCTCGGCGAAGATCTGATCGCCGGGGGGCTGATCCCCGATCCCGCGTATGCCGAAAAGCTTCTTGAAAGCTTCCGCGCAGTCACCATGTCCTTTGCGAAGCTCAGGAAGAATGCGTGAGAAGCATGGCGCGGAGAAGGGCGAAAGGTGTTGACAAGATTCGCCCGGGAAGCTATAATAAGTATAATGTGGATCCGAATCCGGCTTTGATGCCCGGAGACGGTTTCCGCACGGGATGTACCCGCCCCGCATGAAAACAGGTCCCATATCCGGCGTATCCCGCAAACGGCCGGATTCTTGGCCAGAAGGAGGGAAGACCTGTGCAGGCATGGAGCAAGACCGATATCGGCAAAAAGAGAAGAGAAAATCAGGACAACAGTTACGTCAGGCTTGACTATGAAAAGAATATCGCTCTGCTGGTGGTTTGCGACGGGATGGGCGGCGTAAACGGCGGCCGCGAGGCTTCGCGCCTGGCCATTGAAAGCTTCTCGGATTTCGTATGGGAAGCGATCGGGGAGGACAGCAGCGGAGAGGAGATCGTTCTTATCCTGCGCAACGCCGTGACGGCGGCGAACCGCGCCGTTTTTGCCCGTGCGGTATCCGATCCCGCCTATATGGGCATGGGGACGACCCTGACCGCCGCGCTTGTGATCGGCGGCGCCGCTTACGTGGTCAACGTGGGGGACAGCCGCACCTATAAAATCGACGAAACGATCCGCCAGATCACCGACGATCATTCCCTTGCCGGCGATCTTTACCGCAGCGGCACCATCACCAGGGAACAGTTTGACACCTATCCCAACAAGAATATCATCACCCGTGCCGTGGGCACCGATCCCGAGGTGTACGGGGATATCTTCAAGCTCGCCATGTCAGAGGGGGAGTACCTTCTCCTCTGTTCCGACGGGCTTACCAATATGCTTTCCGATGAGGAGATCCTGGAAACCGTCCTCTCTGCGGAAAGCGAAGAAGCGGCTTGCGAAAAGCTTGTGCACGATGCGAACGAAGAGGGCGGCCGGGACAACATCACGGTCATTCTCTTCCGCATGTAAGCGATTCGCGTCAGCCAAAGAAAGGACCGTGCTGAAAGATGGCGAATTATTTGGGAACGGTACTGGACGACCGTTACGAAATGCTGGAAATCATCGGCACCGGCGGCATGGCGGTGGTCTACAAGGCCCGCGACGTCAAGCTGAACCGGTTTGTGGCCGTTAAGATACTGAAGGACGAAATACTGGAGGATGAGGATCTCAGAAGCCGTTTCCACACCGAAGCGGAGGCTGTCGCCGCTCTGAGTCATCCCAATATCGTCAGTATTTTCGACGTCAGCATCACCCGCCGCATGGAATACTTTGTGATGGAACTGATCGACGGGATCACCCTGAAGCAGTATATGCAGCAGCGCGGCGTCCTCACCGAGGCCGAGATGGAGCATTTCATCACTCAGATCCTGAAGGCGCTGGAGCATGCGCATTCCCGCAATATCATCCATCGGGACATCAAGCCGCAGAACGTCATGATCCTGCGCGACGGTACGGTGAAGGTGACCGATTTCGGCATCGCCCGCATGGCCAATCATCAGCAGACCTCGGCTACGAGCCAGAACGCCTTCGGCTCGGTGCATTATATCGCGCCGGAACAGGCGAAGGGAAGCGCCACCGACGGCAGAGCGGATCTTTACTCGGTCGGCATCATCATGTATGAGATGATGACCGGCGAGCTCCCGTTCACCGGCGACACGCCGGTGGCGGTGGCGATCCAGCATCTGTCCGCCGAACCGCCGTCTCCGTCGGCAAAGAACCCTCACGTCACACCGGGCATGGAAGCCATCATCCTCAAGGCGATGGCGACGCAGCCGGACGACCGGTATTCCTCCGCGACGGAGATGCTTGCCGATCTCGAAAACTACAAATCCAATCCTCTGAGCCCCGTCGGCCTCTATAAAGAGAGCGAAGAAAGCGACAAGGAAAAGGAGGAGACCCTTCCCACCAAGGTGGTCGGCGCCATAGAAGAGGACGAAAAGGGCAATTACAAGGCGGAGCATCCGAAGCTTCGGCGGCAGAAGGCGCGGTTCAAATACAATGAAAAGCTGCCGGTGGTGGCGGGGATCCTTTCCGCCCTGATCTTTATGGTCGTCGCCGTGGTCGTGTTCCTTTCGCTTCTGAAAGGCTGCGGCACCGACACCGGAGAACCGGTGGAGCTCCCGAATCTGGTGGGCAAGACCTACGAGGAAGCGGCCGAACTCCTTGCTTCCAACGAGCAGTATCAGTTCCTGAAGCTCAAAAAAGGCGAGGAAACCTTCAGCGAGGATCAGGAGGAAGGCACGATCATCGGACAGAATCCCATCGCCGGATCCACCGTCAAGAGCAACGCCACCGTCAAGGTCGATATCAGTCTCGGCATCCGCGAGATCAATATGATCGACGTGGTCGGGATGAACTATACCGAAGCCGCGAACAAGCTCTCGACCCTGTTTATGCAGAACAAGATCATGAACGTCGTGATCGAGCCCAAATACGAAGTATCTGAAACCGTTCCGATGAACGAGGTGATCCGTACCGAGCCGGAACTCGGCACGCCGATCCGCAGCAACGACACCGTCAAGGTGGTGATCAGCTCCGGCGAAAGCGAGCAGCCGCCGATCATGCCGGATCTCGAGGGGAAAAAGCTTGTGGACGCCATCAAGCTGCTTACCGACCGCAAGATCCCCTTCGATCAGGTCATCGAGGAATATGACGACGAGGCTCCGGTCGGCACCGTCATCGGCCAGTCCATCGCCAAGGAGAGCTTTGTCAAGGAAGGCGAAAAGGTTGACCTGATCGTCAGCAAGGGTCCTGAACCGACGTCGGAGCCCGACAGCGAAACGCCGCCGGATTCCGAGCCGACCAGCGAACCGGACAGCGAAACGCCACCGGATTCCGAACCGACCAGCGAGCCGGATACCTCCTCTGAAAGCGAAAGCGGATCCGCGCCCGACTCCGAAACCGGAGACGAGTCGATCGGCGTGGCGAATTATTCCTTCCAGCCGAAAGCGCTCGCCTCGGAATTCAGCGCGGGACAGACCTTCCAGGTCATGATCAAGGCCAACGGCGTCACCGTCTGGTTCGGAGCCAACGTGACCATCGAAAGCCCCGATATTCCCATCAAGATCGAAGGGAAAAAGGGCGAAAGCTGCAAATTCGAAGTGGAAATCAACGGAGAACTGTTTACGACCTACGTGGAAGAATTCAAATAATGATGAATCGGGGCAGGATCGTCCGCTCCACGGGAGACCGCATGACGGTCATGGCGGACGACGGGAAACAGTATATTTGCCGCGCAAGGGGGAAATTCCGGCTTGACGGACGTTTCCCTCTTGCGGGGGATCTCGTCACCTTCCGCAGAGCAGAGGGTGACGAGCATCTTATTGAGAGCATTCTGGACCGGAAGAATTATCTGATCCGTCCGCCTGTCGCAAACGTCTCGCGGCTGTGCGTGATCGCTTCGATGGCGCCGCCGGTGACAGACCGGCTGGCTCTGGATACGCTGATCGCCGCGGCCGAGTACAACGGCATCACGCCTGCCGTCGTCGTCAACAAGATCGACGCCGTCCCGGGAGAAGCGCTTGCCGCGGTATACCGCAGAGCGGGATACGACGTCTTTCTGACCAGCACGAAAACCGGAGAGGGGATCGAAGAGTTCCGGAAGAGCGTGGGAGAGGGGATCACGGTGTTCGCCGGATCCTCCGGCGTCGGAAAATCCAGCCTTCTGAATCTGGCGCTGCCGGAATTTCACGTCAAGACCTCCCGTATCAGCGAACGCATCGGAAGAGGCAGACATACCACCCGTCACGTGGAGCTCTTCTCCGACAAAAAGGGCGGGTACGTGGTGGATACCCCCGGGTTTTCCCATGTGGATCCGGTGCAGATGATGCTCTATGACAAAAAGAGGATCGCTTCCTGCTTTGCCGAATTCCGGCCTTACCTGCAGGGATGCCGCTACGACGACTGCGCCCATACCCGGGAAGAAGACTGCGCCGTGATCCGTGCGGTGGAAGAAGGCGCGATCGATCGCGTCCGCCATGAAAACTACGTATCCATCTATGAAAAGGTCGCGAAACTCAAGGACTGGCAGATCCGGGAGCTTCTTGCCTCCGAGACGATCTGACGTACGGCAGGCATACGATACGGAGACGAAATCATGAAAGAAAGACTGCAGAAAATCATTGCGGCGGCCCACGGCGTCTCCCGCCGGGCGGCGGAGTCGCTGATCGCCGAAGGAAAGGTGCGCGTCAACGGAAGGACTGCGGAGCTCGGTTCTTCGGCCGATCCGGATCGTGACAAGATCGAAATCGGGGGAAAACGGCTGGAGAACCGTCCGAAGAAGACCTACGTGGCGCTCAACAAGCCCCGCGGATACGTGACCACACTCTCGGACGAAAAAGGGAGAAAGAACGTAACGGAGCTGGTCCCCGGGATCCGGGCGCGGCTCTTCCCGGTGGGAAGGCTGGATATGGATTCCGAAGGCCTGCTGCTTCTGACCAACGACGGCGAATGGGCCAACGTCGTGTCACATCCGTCGCACGGAGTCGAAAAGAGCTACCTGGTCACCGTCACGGGCGACGCAAAGGCCGCCGTTCGTGAAATGTCGAAGGGAATGGACATCTTTGAGGAGGACGGGACGCTTGCGTATCATGCGTCTCCCGCCCGCGCCGTGATCAGAGATCAGTTTGACGACGGCGCCAGGATCCTCGTCACGATCGCCGAAGGGCACAACCGGGAGATACGCCGCATGTGCGAGGCCTGCGGACTGAAGGTCAGAAGACTCGTGCGCGTCTCCATCGGCGGTATCAGCGTTGCCGGAATCAGGACCGGTTCCTGGCGCTTTCTCACGGAAGAGGAAGTCAAGACTCTTGCCGGCAGGAAGAAGCGCTCCGCGGGAGAAAGAAAGGAGAACGTTTGATATGAACGAGAATATCCGGGAAATCGCAAGGCGCCTGAAGGAGATCCGCGATCTCTCCGACGTCACGACCGAAGAGCTTTCGGAACAGCTGACCATCAGCCGGGAGGAATACGAAAGGATCGAAACCGGCACGGTGGATATTCCCATCAGCGTTCTCTGCGAGATCGCCGAGTATTACAGGATCGGCGTGACCGAGCTCCTGACCGGCGAAGCCGCGAAACTGACGGTCTACTCGGTCGTCAGGAAAAACCGCGGGATCAGCGTGGAGCGCACCAAGGACTACAACTACAAGAACCTGGCCTACGATTTCGCCAATCGCAAGGTGGAACCGCTCTTGGTGACGGTGGATCACAAGGAAAAGAAGGATCTTCATCCCAATTCCCATCACGGCCAGGAATTCCACTACTGTGTGGAAGGAAGCTTTGTCTTCTATATCGACGATCACGAAATCGTCATCAACGAGGGAGATTCCCTCTACTTCAATTCGGAGCATCCCCACGCCATGTCGGCCGTGGGCGAGCGCGCCAGGATCCTTGTGATCGTCATCTGATTTCCGGAAAAGAGGGACCACAGCTTTGTTGATCGACCGCTTCTGTCAAACCGAATTCTCCTCGTACGAGGATTTCAAAAAGAACTTCCGCATCCGCGTCCCCGAAGGCTTCAATTTCGCCCACGACGTGATGGACGTCCTGGCGGAGGAAAGACCGGACAAGGGATGTCTTCTCTGGTGCGACGACCGCGGCAGGGAAAGGGAGATCACCTTCGGTGAAATGCGCTCGCTTTCCAATCGCTGCGCGAACATGATGGCGGGACACGGGATCCGAAAGGGGGATTTCGTCGTCGCGACGCTTCGCTCCCGGTACGAATTCTGGATCGTGGCCATCGCCTGCCACAAGCTCGGCGCCGTTCTGGTGCCGGTGACGCACATGTCCACGGTGAAGGATTTCGCTTACCGCTTCGTAAGAGCAGACGTCAAGGCGATTTTCGCCGTGTCGGATGAAAGGCTTCTTTCCTGCATTCTCACCGCGGAGGAAGAGACCGGGCACCGGCTTGCCGCGCGCTTCGTGATCGACGGGGAGAGAGAAGGCTTCCTGAATTTTGACCGGGAAATGGAGCGCTTCGGCGACGAATGGACCCGGATCCCCAACCGGAATTCCGATCCCATGCTCTGCTATTTCACGTCGGGCACGTCGGGGTATCCCAAGATGGCGCTTCATAACTACGCGTACCCGCTCGGCCACATCCTGACTGCGAAATTCTGGCAGACCCTGAATGAAAACGACCTGCATTTCACCTCGGCCGATACCGGCTGGGCCAAAACGTCCTGGGGAAAGCTGTACGGACAGTGGATCTCGGAGGCGGAGGTGTTCGTATACGATTACGGGACGCGCTTCATCCCGACCGATCTTCTGAGGATCATCGAAAAGTACCGGGTCACGGTATTCTGCGCTCCGCCAACCATTTTCCGCTTCCTGATCAAGGAGAACGTGGCGGATTACGATCTGTCGTCCCTGCGCTACTGCACTATTGCGGGCGAGCCGCTGAACGCCGAGGTATTCAACCGGTGGAAGGAATTGACGGGACTTGAGCTCCGGGAAGGCTTCGGCCAGACCGAAACGCCGGTCCTGATCGCCACCTGGCCGTGGATCCGGCCGAAGCCGGGCTCCACCGGGAAGTTTTCGCCCCATTTCGACGTCGATCTGATCAACGCGGAAGGCGCGCGCTGCGAAGTGGGCGAAGAAGGGGAGATCTGCATCAATATCGCGGACGGCATCCCCGCGGGCCTCGTACAGTGTTACTACAAAGACGAGGAAAAAACCGCCGAAGCACAGGCGGGCGGCTGGTATCACACCGGCGACATGGCCTGGAGCGACGAGGAAGGATACATCCATTTTGTCGGCCGCGCCGACGATGTGATCAAGAGCTCCGGCTACCGCATCGGCCCCTTTGAGGTGGAAAGCGCCTTGATGGAGCACCCTGCGGTCCTGGAAACGGCCATCACCGCGGTGCCCGATCCCGAAAGGGGACAGATCGTCAAGGCGACGGTGGTGCTCGCCAAAGGGTATCGCCCCGATCCCGCCCTTTCGGAGGAAAAGAAAACCGCCTATTACGAACGGATCAGAAAGGAACTGCAGAACCACGTGAAGCGCACCACCGCGCCGTACAAATACCCGCGGATCGTGGAATTCGTGGACGAGCTTCCCAAAACCACCAGCGGAAAGGTCCGCCGCGTCGCGATCCGCGAAAAGGACAGCGCGCCGAAGGCGTGACGCCTCTGCGGCCCGGGAGGACCGCACAGCGGGAGAAACGCATGCGATGAAGGCGCGCGGATAACGAACCGGAAAACGGACGGAGATTCACAGGCTCCGTCCGTTTTTGATCGGCGACCCGCCCGCGGAGAAACGCCCGCCGCGCGGGATCTTGAAATATCGCGGCCGTTATGTTATGATGCGAAGGTAAAACCTGTTTGCGGAGGGAAGCGCTGTGAGGAACGACGAATTGAATCGGTATCGCGGGAAACCTGTATGCGATATGCATATCCATCCGCACGTACAGATGCCCGTCGACGAAACGGTCGAGGTCATCCGGAGCGTTATGGAGTATTTCCATGACGAAAGGATCGTCCTGGAATCGCTGCCGTCGTACGACGTCATAAACAATTTCACGACCCTTTACTGCAAATCGAAGCTGGACGGCGTATACGCCGGCCTCGGGCTTCTGCATCGCTTTGACGGATCCGATACGGCGGAATCCTATCTGGCGCAGGCGGAGTCGCTCTTCCGGATGGGCTGCGACGGGTTCAAGATGCTGGAAGGAAAGCCCGATTACAGAAAAAGGCTGGGAAAGCCGCTGGACGACAGAGTCTTCGACCGGTTTTACGGATTTGCCGAAGAAAAAGGTCTGCCCGTCGTCATGCATGTCGGGGACCCCAGAGAGTTCTGGGATGCAGACCGCATCCCGCGGTGGGCTCTGGAGCGCGGATGGCTTTACGACGATAGCTTCGTTCCGTTCCGGGACGGACATCGGGAAGTGGAGGGAGTCCTCAGGAAATTCCCGAAGTTGAAGCTTGTGCTTGCTCATTTCTTCTTTGTCTCCGACGATCTTTCCTATGCGGAATGGATCATGAACGAATGGGACGGCGTGTGCTTTGACCTGACGCCGGGCTCGGAAATGTATTTCAATTTCAGCGAAAGGATCGACGACTGGCGCGGATTCTTCCGCCGGTACGCGGACCGGATCCTGTTCGGTTCGGATATCTATAACTGGCGGCGGGGCGATTCCTCCATGGAGGAACGATATGCGCACGCGGTCAATCTGACGCGGAGCTTTCTGGAAAAGAAAGGACCGTTCCTGAACCAGTGGCAGAACGTGGAAATGAAAAACGCGTTCGGCTTCTGCGGCGAGGTGCTGGATAAGATCTGCCACGACAATTTCATCCGTGTATTCGGAGAAGAGCGGCGCGCGGCGGATGACGAGTATATTGCCTTCTGCGCTGCGGGATTCGGCCGGGACCGTGATCTGAGCGAAGAACAGACGGCCAACCTGAAGAAGATCGCCGACTGGTTCGGACGGTGAACGGACGGGACGCCGGAGAAAGAAAGGGCGACGGGACGGGAAATGCGACGGCGAAAGCGCGGCGGCCGTTCCGGAAGAGAAAGGAGAGCGTGCTGTGACCGACGAGGAGATCCTCCGGCTGGATATTCAGGGAATGTCGGAGAAGGAGGCGCTTTCCGTCTCGCTCTGGATCCTGGAAAAAGAGACGGAGAAAAGCGGAAAAACGGCCCGCAGGGCCGGGGCGCTTTTTTTGGTCGGTCTTGTTTTCTATGTCCTTGCGATGATGACGGAAATCTCCGTTCTGGAATACGCCGTCATGGGAGCGGCATCCGTGGTCGGGATTCTGGCGTTTGACAGTTTGCAGGAATGGATCCGGACGAAGATCATCCGGAAAAAACTCATGAACGGCACGTATAAAGAGTCCCCCAAAGAGTTTCTGGCGTCGATGCAGGTGAATGCCGCGGCGGGAACAGAGCTTTGCACGGTGAAAGAAAAGCGGACGGAGCGCGGCTCCGTCCGCTTTTCGCGGTTCTTCCTTCCGGTGAAACGGCGCAGGGGGAGGAAAAACGCCGGAAACCGCCGGCGGCGTCAGGCGACGCCGCCGATGGAGGTGGACTGGATCCTGTGCATCCGGGCATAACTGCCGTTCAGGGCAAGAAGCTCGTCATGGGTGCCGCATTCGGTCACGCGCCCTTCTTCGATGACCAGGATCTGATCGGCGTTCCGGATGGTGGAAAGACGGTGCGCGATGGCGACGATCGTGCGGCTCCCGGCGATCCCCGCGATCGCTTTCTGGATCTGCCTTTCGGTCTCCACGTCCACCGAAGCGGTCGCTTCGTCCAGGATGATGATCGGGGAACGGCGCAGGATCGCGCGGGCGATCGCCACCCGCTGCTTCTGACCGCCGCTCAGGCGCAGACCGCGTTCTCCGACCTCGGTATCATACCCGTCCGGCATCGCCATGATATCGTCGTGGATGTTGGCGGCTCTGGCGGCTTCTTCGATCTCTTCCATGGAGGCGTCGGCCGCCGCATACCCGATGTTTTCCGCAATCGTGCCGTTGAAAAGGAAGGTGTCCTGCAGAACGGGGGAGATCACCCGCCGTAGGCTTTCGAGCGTGACGCCTGCAATATCCTGCCCGTCGATCAGGATCTTGCCGCTCTGCGGTTCGTAGAACCGGGAAATCAACTGGGTGACGGTCGTTTTGCCGACGCCCGTAGGACCGACCAGCGCCAGCATTTTGCCCGGTTCGCACCGGAAGGAAATATCCTTCAGAACGGGAATGCTTTCATCATAGGAGAAGCTGACGTGATCGAAAGCGATTTCCCCCTTCACGTCCTGAAGTTCGACGGCGCCGGGTCTGTCCCGGATCTCGATCGGAGCGTCGAGGATCTGGATCACGCGCTCCGCGCCGGCAAGTGACTGCTGCATGCTTTCCAGAAGGTTCGCAAGGCTTGCGACGGGAGCGTAGAACAGGCCGAGATACAGGAGAAAGGCGACGACGACCTCCACTTCAAGCCCCTCCGCAAAGGCCAGATAACCGCCGAACCCGACGACCAGGATGGTCCCGAGGGAAGAGATGAATTCGACCGCCGGATGGAATACCGCGCTGATTTTCAGCGCTTTGAGCATCGCCGTCACGTGTTCGAAATTGCGCTCGTTGACGCGGCCGGTTTCGTATTCCTCCCGCCCGAAGGACTGGATCTCGTGAACGCCCGAAAGATTGTCCTGCAGCTTGCCGTTCAGTTCGCCCATTTTCTTCTGGGAAATCCGGAAGAACGGACGGACTTTTTTGGAAAACACGGCGCCGGAGAGAATGATCAGCGGGATCGGCGCGCAGGTGACGAGCGCGAGCTTCCAGTTGATCGTGAGAAGGATCGCCAGAGCGCCGCCGAAGGTGACGAGGTTGGTGATCGTTTCCGGGATCATATGCGCGTAAAGAAGCTCAAAATCGCGGGTGTCGTTGACCACGCGGCTCATCAGATCGCCGGTCTGCTTGTCGTGAAAGTATCCGAGATGCATCCGCTCTATCTTGTCGTAGGTTTTGGTGCGGAGATCGCCGACAAGATACCAGGCCGCTTTGTGCGCCAGATAATTGCTCAGGAAGCGGAACAGGATCCGGAGAAGATAAATGCCGACAAGGATGAGGGTCAGGACGCCGATATCCTGCAGGGCGTCCCGATCGACCCCGCCCGAAACGATGCCGGTCATGCGGGAAAGGACCCGCGGAGCGATCAGGTTGATCAGGGTCAGACAGAAGGTCGAAAGGATCGCGATGATATAGAGATGCTTGTACCGGATCGCTTCGCGTGAGAGCCTCAGGAGTAGTTTCATATGCTTTTCCCTTTCCGCTGCTTCTCCGTGCCCGAACGAGGTCCCGCCGGGACCGGCGCGCAGCTTATGTGCGCGGAAGGAGAGCCCTGCGCCTCGCCGCCGCTTTACAGACGGAGCGCGTGGATCCTCCGAAGAAAAAAGGGACGCCGGCAAAGCTCGGCATCCCAACTGCTTATGGGGGTATTCTATCAGGAAAGAGACCGTTTGTCAAGCGGACTGCGGCGCAAAACGCCGTGAACGGGGAAGAACGTCTTGACAGAAAGACGGAATGAGACTATAGTAGGAAAGAGTTTCGTTCCGGACGGGGGAAAACCGGACCGGTCGTCCGGCGCCCGCCGCCGGGATAACGCCTGATCCGAAAGGCAGAGGGTTCGATATGGGATTTTTATACGTTGCGCTCGCGCTTTTCTTCGGGATAACGAAAGGATACTGCGGGAAAAGGACGAGCGGGCAGATCGGCGGCGTTCCCGCCGCCGTCGGCTTCAATCTGGTCAGGATGCTGATCTGCATTCCGATCGGCATGGTATTCGTCGTGATCGGGACGAAGGGATTCTCCTCCTTTGCCGCGGACGGGACGACGCTCCTGATCGCGGCCGTATCCGGCGCCGCGACGTCGTTCTTCGTGATCGCATGGCTCCTTGCCGTGCGCACGGGAGCCTATATGATGGTGGACGTGTTCCCGACGATCGGCGTCGTCGTACCCATCGTCGGCAGCCGGATCTTTTTCGGGGAGGAGATCCGGTGGAATCATATCGTGGGAATCGTTCTGCTGATCGCGGCGGCGTACGTCCTGTGTACCTATAACCGCGACATCGGAAAGGCAAAGCTGACTCCCGCGTCTCTTCTTTTGCTGATTGCCTGCGGTTTTTCCTACGGCCTGATTTCCTTCGCGCAGAAATGGTTCCAATACCGGTCGGCGGCCGACGTTTCGGTTTTTAATTTTTACACCTACGCCGCGTCTGCGGCGGTGCTGCTTCTCACTTACGCCGGGTTCCGCGCCGCGAAGAGGCACGGGGAAAGCGGCGGAGAGAAAGCCGGCGGAAAGGGAAAGCTCGCCGTATACGTGATCGTCATGTCCTTCTGCATCTTTCTTAACTCCCTGTTTTCTACGCTGGCCGCCGGATACCTTTCTTCCGCCCTTCTGTACCCATTGATGCAGGGCGGCGCGCTGATCCTGTCCATGATCATGTCGGCGGTGTGCTTCGGGGAAAAGATCACGCCGCGCTGTCTGATCGGCATCGGTATGGCGTTTGCCGCGCTGGTTTTTACCAACTGTCTCTGAAAGAGGTCCCGATCGAGCGTTGACAGGAACGATTTCCCGCGTCATAATAAGATAGCAGAGAGCCGCGAACCGCTGCCATGAAAAAGGAGGAGCTTCCATGAAGAACTGCTTTGTCAAGGATTACGGCGCCGTCGGCGACGGCGTGGCGAAGGATACGGCCGCCGTTCAGGCTGCCGTCGACGACTGCGGCGCGCACGGCGGGGGACGGGTGATCCTGACCGAGGGCCGTTTCCTGACCGGTACGATCCGGCTCAGAAGCGGCGTGGAACTGCGCATTGAAAGAGATGCGGTGCTTTTGGGATCGACCGATCCCGCCGATTTCCCGGATCTCGAAACGGATTTCTGGCGTACGGAATACGCGCCCCGTTTCAACAAACGCTGCATGATCTACGCGGAAGGATGCGAGGACGTCGCCGTCACCGGACGCGGCGCCATCGACTGTCAGGGAGACGCCTACATGGAACCTCTCCCGGCGGAAGAGACGAAGAAATCCCTGTGGCCGTTCCGCCGCAAGAGCCATCCCGTGGAGCCCGGCGGGGACGGCATGGTGCACTACGACTACGTGCCCTTCCCGCTGTCGCCGGATCAGGTCAGCCTGTCCCCCGGAAGGGTGGCGTTTTTCATCGGCTGCCGCAACGTGCTGGTGGAGGACGTGACCATGCGCAATCAGCCGGCCGGATGGAGCTACTGGATCTGCGACTGCGAGAACGTCCACTTCCATCGGGTGCAGATCCTCGCGTCGGTCGATTTCCCGAACAACGACGGCATTCACATCAACTGCAGCCGGAACGTCACGGTCTCCGACTGCAATATCACCTGCGGGGACGACGGGATCGTGGCGAGAGCCTATTCTCTGCCTCTCTTCCGGCATGCCGCGTGTGAAAAGATCGCGGTCTCGAACTGCAACATCACCAGCCACTCCGGCGGGATCCGCATCGGGTGGTATAACGACGGGGTGATCCGCAACTGCACCTTCTCCAACCTGAACATCACCGATTCCACCTGCGGGATCGATATCCGTCTGCCTGACACGCCGGAAACAGGCCGCGGCAGCGATCAGGGAGACGAGCATACGCTGATCGAGAATCTGAACTTCTCGGATATCATGATGGACCGCGTCTATTACGAGCCGATCTTCATCCGGATCGGCGAACGGAATCTGTGCGAAGGGATCCGCAACCTTTATTTCAGCGGCATACACAGCTTTTCGGTCCATATGCCCGCCGTGATGGGACGCGGGGACTGTCACGTGAAGAACGTCTACATGACAGACTGCCATTTTACGCAGATCGCCCGCGGAGACATCCCGCAAAGCGAGAAAGGACCGTACTGTGACCGCGACGAAACGCTTTCGCCCTGTTTCCGGCACGTGGACAATCTGGCGTTATCCAACACGGTCTTTTCGGTCCGGTGACGCGGCGCCGGAGCTTCGGACGGAAACGGAGGGAAGCAGATGATCCTGTACGCGGTGACCACCGCTTTGGCCGGGGCCGTCATCCTCGCCGTTGGGATCGCGGTATACCGGGGAAACACGAAACTGATTCACGACTATCATCAGACCCGCGTGAAGGAGGAGGACCTTCCGGCCTACGGCAGGGAATTCGCCAAAGGCCTCTTTCTCCTCGCCGCGGCGCTTTTCCTGAGCGGGCTGATCAATCTCATCGGAGAAAATGGCCCCGTGATCCTCGCCTCTTTGCTGATCCTTGCCGCGGGGATCGTCGCTTCGCTGATCTGGATCGCGCGCGTACAGAAGAAATACAACGGGGGGTTTTTCTGATTCCCGGGCCCGTCGAATGAGGAGCGAACAGACTATGTATCACGTAAAGATCTATCCGGAAGAGACGCTCGGCCCGATCCGTGACATGCACGGCGTCGGCGGAGGCCCCGTATCCGGCCAGTTTACCTTTGACGCGACGGAGGAATTCCGGAACGCCGGGATCCCGTTCTGCCGTACCCACGACATCGAATACCCCTTCGGCATGGGGGAGTTCGTGGACGTTCACTGTATTTTCCGCGATTTCATGCGGGATGAAAACGATCCCGAAAGCTACAACTTCACCTTTACCGACGAGTACATGAAGGGGATCCTCGCCTCCGGCGCAAAGCCCTTTTACCGGCTGGGGACCACCATCGAGCATCAGCCGATCAAGCTTTACGTGAAGCCGCCTTTGGATTATGCCAAATGGGGAAGGATCTGCTCCCATATCATCGCCCATTACAACGAAGGATGGGCGGACGGATTCCATATGGGGATCGAATACTGGGAGTTCTGGAACGAGCCGGAGATCCCGCAGTGCTGGACGGGGACCGCGGAGGAATTCCTCACGTTTTACCGGGAAGCGGCGCCGGAGATCAAGCGCAGACACCCGGACGTCAAGCTGGGCGGATGCGCGTTCGTCACCCCGGACGGCGACCTGCAGGAGAGGTTCCTTCAAATGGTGCGGGATGAGAACCTGCCTTTGGATTTCTATTCCTGGCACGGATACCTGCACGATCCTCGCAGGGTACGGGAGCTGGCGGAAAGAGCCGACGCGATCCTGAAAAAGTACGGTTTCGGCGACGTGGAAAGCATCTACGACGAATGGAATTATGTCGTCAGTTTTCAGGAGGGCGTTCTGAAGAGCTACCGGCTTCACGACAAAGCCTTCGAGTGCGCCTTTATGGCGGCGGTCATGTCGGAGGCGCAGGCCTCTCCGGTTTCGAAGGCGCTTTATTACGACGTGCAGATGGTTTATCTCATGACGATCACCTGGAACGGCGTGTTCGGAGTCAATATGACCGAAAACGCCGCAGATGCGCGAAAGCCCGCAAAGAAGCCCGGCTACTATGCGCTCGTTTCCTGGAACGAACTGAAAAAGCTGGGGACCGCGATCCGTGCGGAAAGCGACTGCCCGGACCTGTATCTGACTGCCGCGAAAAACGACAGGGGAGAGATCGGGCTCCTGATTTCGTATTTCAACGACGATGGGCTCTATAACGAAGCGCCGCCGGAGCCGGCGGATTTCCGGATAGGCATTCCCGGCATGAGGGAAGAAGTATTGGTCGTAGACGAGGAAAGGACCTATGAACCGGCGGAGGCGAAGGACGGCGTGATCCGGCTTGCGGGAAACACCGCGGCCTTCGTGCGGTACGCGCCGGTGTGACGGCGCGCCGTTCCGGAGAGTGATGAATGAAAAAGGGGGACCTTTTATGATCATGGAGACCGAAAGGCTGATCCTGCGGCCGTGGCGGGAAAGCGACGCCGAAGAATGCTTCCGTTACGCCTCCGACCCGCGCGTCGGACCGGCGGCGGGCTGGCCGGTTCACGACAGCGTGGAAACGAGCCGGCGCGTGATCCGCGACGTACTGTCCGCGCCGGAAACCTACGCCGTCGTGCTCAGGGAAACCGGCCTGCCGGTCGGCAGCATCGGGCTTCATTTTCACAGCGATCTTGCCAAAGGCGAAGACGAGGCGGAGCTCGGTTTCTGGATAGGCGTTCCGTACTGGGGCCGCGGTCTGATACCGGAGGCGGCGAAGGAAATGCTGCGTCACGCTTTTTGCGACCTTCGGCTGGCGCGGGTATGGTGCGGATACTACGACGGGAACGAAAAATCAAAAAGAGCGCAGGAAAAGATCGGCTTCCGCTACCAGGGATCGAACGACGAGGTGGACGTCCCGCAGATGGGCGAAAAGCGAAAAGGTCATGCCAACCGCATCACCAAAGAGGAATGGCTCGACGGTCCGGTGAAAACCGGCCGGCCCGGATGAGGAAAATGAAAAGCTATGAATTCGAAGCGATCCTGCATGAGGATCCGGAAAGCGGCGGCGCGTACGTGGTTTTCCCGTGGGATATCCGGCGGGAGTTCGGGAAAGGACGCGTGAAGGTCCATGCGGAGTTTGAAGGGCTCCCCTATGACGGAAGCGTCGTGAATATGGGGCTTTTGAACCGGGACGGATCGACGGCTTATGTGATCGGCGTCCTGAAATCGATCCGCAAAGCGCTCGGGAAGAGGGACGGGGACGTGATCCGCGTCCGCATCGAGGAAAGATAGGAGCGCGCCTTCCCGAAGCGGGACGGCACAGAGCCGATCAATATGCCGGAAGGAGAAGAAAAGATGAAAAAGCTGCTGCCCTTCGCGATATGCATGCTGATAGGATTGGTTTTCGCGGGATGCAAAGGGGAAAGAATCGTGGGAAAAGACGTCAGGATCGGAGACGTCACGGATTTCTACTATACCTATGAGAACATCAATTTCAACGCGACGTATCAGAGATACCGGTTTTTCCTGGAGGACGGAGAATACCGCTTCTTCCACGAAAGAAGGGAACGGCCGGGCGACTACGGACCGGCGACCGAAGAGGACGCCGTGTCGGTCGGCACGGTCGCTCTTACCGAAGAGGAATGGAACTCGTTTTTTGAGTGTCTGAAGGACGGGACTGTGAATAACCGGAGCGAATCGGTCGAATCCGGCAGATCCGGCCCGTGGACCTATCTCTACTGGAAGAAGGACCGCGGCGTATGCCAGGAATTCACCTTCGCGTCGCCGGAGGCTCAGAGGGCTTTCGAAGAGCTCGCGGCGAAGCTTTGTGAGAAAGAGGGCTGACGGTCCCGATGGAACAGACAGAAACCTCTTCCTGGGAAAAGCTCTCCTATGAGGAAAAGAACCGGGTCCTCTATGAAAGACAGAAAGCGCTTCTGGAGACCTTCCTCCGGAACGGCGCGCTGACCAGGAAACAGTACGAGAAAAGCCTTCACGATCTGACCGAGAAGATGAAGCGCTGAAAAGACGCGGAAATACCGCTTTCCGGGCGGCCTCTTCCGGCCGGCGGCGCGGTATGCCTGCATCACAGACAAAAGAGGAGGTCGATCCGGTGAACTGTCCGATTTGCGGCGGGAAGGAAACCGCGCCGATCCTTTACGGACTGCCGCTGTTTGACGAGGAGCTGAAACGGAAACTCAGGGATCACAGGATCGTTCTGGGCGGCTGCCTTGTCTCTCCCTTCGATCCGCAGTATCACTGCTTCTCCTGCCGAACGGATTTCTTTGATCCGGAGGACGGAGAAAACCGGGAACGCAACGAAGAGCTGAAAAGAAAATACGAAAACCGGGAAAGGAGCACCCTTTGAAAACGCTGCGCATCACGGGAAAGGGGAACGCGAAAGTGCGTCCCGACACGACGAGGATCACGATCACACTGACCGGCGTCCTGCCGGAATACGGGGAAGCGCTCAAAAAATCGTCCGAGGACACCGGGCTTCTCAGAAAACTGCTATCCGGCTTTGGCTTTGAAGGATCCGATCTGAAAACGCTCGGTTTTTCCGTCGATACCGCGTACGAGAGTTACAGGGATCACGGCGTCTATAAGGACCGTCTCGCGGGATATACCTGGCGGCATGAGATGAAAGTGGAATTTGATTCGGACCGTGAAAGGCTCGGAAAGATCCTTTACGCGCTTGCCCGCTGTCCGGCGAAGCCGGAATTCCGCATCAGCTATACCGTAAAGGACCCGGAAGCCGTGAAAAACGAATTGCTGATCAAGGCGGTCGCCGACGCCCGGGCAAAGGCCGAAGCGCTTGCGAAGGCCGCGGATCTCGCGCTTGGGGATATTCAGACCGTCGAGTATTCCCGGAGCCGGATCGATCTTGAGATCTCACCCGTGAACCGCTCGATCGAAACGGGAGATATGGAAAAGCTTGTAAAGCTTGACGCCGGAGCCTTTGATATGGACGTCGAACTGGACGATATCAAGGCGAGCGACGCCGTCACGGTCGTCTGGGAAATCAAATAGTCCATGCGGAAAAGCGGAAGAAGCGGGAAAAGGCTTCTTCCGCTTTTCCGCCGGGGACGAACCGAACGGCGGCTGCCCGCATATCCTGAGAAGGATCGGCGATTGACAAACGCCGGGAGAGGATGCTACAATAAACGGGAAAACAAAGGAAAGGCGGACGAAATGATGAGTTATGATATTCTCAGGCAGGCCATGGAGGAAGGAAAGGGGATCGTGCGTCTGGCGCCGAACTGGGTGCCCCGCTCCTTCTGCCGTCCCGGACGGCGCATCAGACTGCATCCGAACGACTATTACGCCCTCGGACTGAAGAGAGGCGGCATCGACGAACGCTGGTTTTCCTCCACGACGCCGGCCGACAACGGCCCGGATACGCCGGAAAACGAAGGACTCTCCTTCGTGGTGACCGACGACGGGAAAAAGGCGCTTCTGACCGATCTGGTGGAGCTTTATAAGGGCGAGGCGGTCGGAGAGGATATCTGGGAAAAGTATCATCGCTGGCCGATGTATTCCAAGTTTTTCGACAACCTCGGGCCTCTTCCGCATCATATCCATCACCGCGACGGGCACGCGTCCCTCGTCGGTCTTTCGGGCAAGCCGGAAATGTACTTCTTCCCGGCGCAGTACAACAATTACCCGGGCGAGTACGCCTTCACCTTCTTCGGCGTCACTCCCGGCACGCCGAAGGAAAAAATGCTGGAGATCCTGAAGGATTTCCCGAAGGGGGACAACGAGATCCTGGCGTATTCACAGGGGTACAAGCTGCGTGTGGACACCGGCTGGGACGTCCCGGCAGGGATCCTGCACGCACCCGGAAGCCTCTGCACTTACGAGCCGCAGTTTGCCAGCGACGTTTACGCCATGTACCAGTCGGTCCTGCTCGGCGATCACACGGTGGGAGAAGAGCTTCTCTGGGCCAATACGCCGAAGGAGAAGCTCGGCGATTACGAATATCTCCTTGACGTGATCGACTGGGAGGCGAATGTGGATCCCGCCTTCTTTGCGCACCGCTTTATGGAACCGGTCAGGGTCGCGGGAAGCGAAGAAGAGGGCTGGTATGAAGAATGGATCTGCTACAAGAGCGACGTGGCCGGCGCCAAGCGCCTGACCGTCCTGCCGGGCGGAGAAGCCACGGTGCGCGATCCCGGCGCTTACGGAACGATCTGCGTCGAAGGCTTCGGCAGGATAGGCGTGCACGATCTGGAATCGCCGACCCTGATCCGGTTCGGACAGCTGACCCGCGACGAGTATTTCGTCACGGCTTCCGCGGCGAAAGAAGGCGTCACGGTGAAGAACCTCTCCCGTACCCAGCCTCTCGTGCTTCTCAAGCACATGGCGAACACGTCGGAGGCGGCGTATCTGCGCAAATAATCGCCGCGCTGCACATAAGAATCGGCGCGCCGGATTCTGCCCGGCGCGCTTTTCGATCAAAACCCGATGAAAGGTAACCTTCTTATGCATCCTTTCAGGAAAACTCTCCACGCCTGCTACCGGGGATACGTCACCCAGGCGATCATCGTCAATCTGGCGCCGCTGTTTTTCGTGTTTTTCCGCGAAGAATACGGCCTGACCTTCAGTGAGATCGCGGGGCTGACCGCCGTCAATTTCTTTTCGCAGATCCTGGTGGATCTGTTTGCGACCCTTTTTGTGGATAAGCTCGGATACCGGCCGTCGCTTCTCGCCGCGCATGCGGTGTCTTTCGCCGGTCTGGTTTCTCTCGGTCTTCTTCCGCAGTTTTTCCCGCCGTATCCGGCTCTGATCGCCGCGACCGTGCTTTACGCCGTGGGAAGCGGTCTGATCGAAGTGATCGTCAGTCCCGTGGTGGATAACGTCCCTGCGGAGGCGAAAAGCGGCGGAGCCATGATCCTCCTTCACGCCTTCTATTCCTGGGGACAGATGCTGGTGGTGCTTCTGACGACCCTTGTGATCCGGTTCTTTGGATACGGTCACTGGTACTGGATCCCGATCGTCTGGGCAGGAGTTCCGCTTTTGAACTTTTTCAGCTTTCTCAGGGTCCCGATCCGGGAGCCGGAAAACAAGACCGATTTCGGCGAAATGAAAAGACTGTTCAGCCATAAGGTCTTTTATCTGGCGATCCTGATGATGATCGCCGCCGGTTCCTCGGAGATGGTGATCAGCCAGTGGGCGTCCATGTTCGCGGAAGCAGGACTCGGCGTGGACAAAACCCTCGGCGACGTGCTCGGCCCGTGCCTTTTCGCCTTCTTTATGGCGATCGGGCGCACCTGGTTCGGCATGCGGGGCGAACGGATCGATATGAGAAAATGCCTTTTGCTTCTGAGCCTCGGGACCTTCGTCTGTTATCTGACGGCGGTATTCGTCCCGGTGCCGTTCCTTTCTCTTGCGGCCGTGGCGCTCACGGGCTTCATGGTCAGCGCCATGTGGCCCGGCATGCTGGATCTTTCCAGCGCGCGCCTGGCGGGCGGGACCGCCATGTTCGGGATCCTGGCCGTGGCGGGGGACGTGGGATGCAGCGCGGGACCGGCACTTGCCGGCAGGATCTCCGATCTTGCGCTTTCTTCCGGCCTTGCGGAACGATTCGGTATGAGCGCCGATCAATTCGGCCTGAAGGCCGGGATCCTCTGCGCGGCGGTATTCCCGGCCGTGATGTTTTTCGGCATGCTTCTTTTCCCCAAAACGGCGCGGGATAAGGCGCAAAGCTGAGCGCCGAACGTGCAAAAAGCCTCCGGAGCAAAGACTCCGGAGGCTTTTCTGGTTCGCTGTTTATTTGGTGCCGAAGATGCGGTCGCCGGCGTCGCCGAGACCGGGCACGATGTAGCAATGCTCGTTCAGGCCCTCGTCCACGTGGCCGCAGTAGATATGGACGTCGGGATGCGCGCTGTGCAGACGCTCGATGCCGGTGGGAGCCGCGATGATGCAGAGGAATTTGATGTTGGTGCACCCGCGTTCCTTGATGAAGGAGATGGCGGCTTCGGCGCTTCCGCCGGTGGCAAGCATCGGATCGAGCACGTAGACCTCGCGCTGATCGATGCTGTCGGGAAGCTTGCAGTAGTATTCGTGAGGCTCATGGGTCTCTGGATCGCGGTAGAGACCGATATGACCGACCTTCGCGGAGGGGATCAGAGCCTGGATGCCGTTGACCATGCCGAGCCCCGCGCGCAGGATGGGTACGATGGCCATCTTTTTGCCTTTGATAAAGGGAGCGACGGTCTTGCAGATGGGAGTCTCGATCTCCAGTTCCTCTGTGGGCAGATCACGGAATACCTCGTAGCTCATCAGCATGGCGATTTCCTCCACCAGCTCGCGGAAGAGCTTGGATCCGGTTTCAACGCATCTGAGAGTGGAAATCTTGTGCTGGATCAGAGGATGTGTGAAGATCGTTACGTTATTCATGTCCTGCATACTACTTTCTCCTTTTGTATGAATTGATCGGCAAAAGCCGTTGTCAACGCCGGATGACGACCTCATTCCCGTCGGAGGTGAGTTCCAGAGAGGTGATCGGATCGTCGGTGTTTTCGATGATCAGGAGAGCGGCCTTGTCTTCGATCTCCTTCTGGATCAGGCGGCGCAGATTGCGCGCGCCGAATTTGATCGAATACCCCTTGGAGGAGAGATAATCCACAAGCTTTTCGTCCCAGGTAAGCGTGATCCCCCGCTCAGCGAGGACCGAGGCGAGCTCGCGGAGCATCAGCGAGGTGATCCCCTTGAAATCGTTCTCATCCAGACTGCGGAAGGTGATGATATCGTCCACGCGGTTGATGAATTCGGGACGGAGGAAATCCTGCAGAGCGCGCATGGTCTTTTCCTTGTTCTGCTCGGAAACCGTGCGGCCGAAACCGAGGGAGGCGCTGGTGGAGCTTCCCGCGTTGGTGGTCATGATCAGGATCGAGTTCTCGAAGCTGACCACGCGTCCCTGCGCGTCGGTCAGACGGCCGTCGTCAAGGATCTGCAGAAGGATGTTCAGAACGTCGGGATGCGCCTTTTCGATCTCGTCGAAGAGCACCACCGAATACGGCTTGCGGCGGATCTTTTCGGTCAGCTGGCCCGCCTCGTCGTAACCGACGTAGCCCGGGGGAGAGCCGATGATCCGGGACACCGAGTGCTTTTCCATGAATTCCGACATATCCAGACGGATCAGAGCCTCCGGCGTGTCGAAAAGATCCATGGCAAGCTGCTTGACCAGCTCGGTTTTGCCGACGCCGGTGGGTCCGGCAAAGATGAAGGAAACGGGCTTGCGCTTGTAGGAGATCCCGGCGCGGCTGCGGCGGATGGAGGCGGCGACCGCTTCCACGGCCTCGTCCTGGCCGATGATATGGGATTTCAGGCGGGATTCCAGGCCGATGATCTGCTGGGATTCGGCTTTCTGGACTTTGGAGGCGGGGATCTTGGTCCAGAGCTCGATCACGTGTGCGAGGTCGCTCTCGGTGACCGGGGGACGGGCGGAGGAGAGCTCCGCCTTTTTGTCTTCCAGACGCAGCTCGCGGCTTTTCAGCTCGGCGAGCTCCTCGTAATGATCCTCGTCGGGATTCTGCGTCAGCTCCTCGCGCCGGGAGACGATGCGCTTCAGCTCCCGGTCGATGGAATCGATCTCGGGGAGCGCGGCGTTTTTGAGATTGACCGCGGAAGAGGCCTCGTCGATGAGGTCGATGGCTTTGTCCGGCAGATACCGGTCGGTGATATACCGCTCAGACATGCTGACCGCGGCGCGGCAGATCTCGTCGGAGATGACGACCTGATGGTATTCCTCATAATATTTGCGGATCCCCTTCAGGATCTCCACCGTTTCACCGATCGACGGTTCAGCCACCGTGACCGGCTGGAAACGGCGTTCGAGCGCGGCGTCCTTTTCAATGTATTTGCGGTATTCGGTAAAGGTCGTGGCGCCGATGACCTGCACTTCTCCCTTGGCAAGGGCGGGCTTCAGGATGTTGGCGGCGTTCATGCTTCCTTCGGAATCACCCGCGCCGACCAGATTGTGGACCTCGTCCACGACGAGGATGATATTGCCCAACCGCCGGATCTCTTCGATCAGACCTTTCATCCGGCTTTCAAACTGGCCGCGGAACTGGGTGCCGGCGACGACGGCGGTCATATCGAGCAGCCAGACCTCCTTGGACTTCAGCTTGAGCGGCACGTCGCCCTTCGCGATGCGCACGGCAAGCCCCTCGGCGATGGCGGTTTTGCCGACGCCGGGCTCGCCGATCAGACAGGGATTGGATTTCTGACGGCGATTCAGGATCTGGATCACCCGTTCGATCTCGGTTTCACGGCCGACGATGTTGTCGATCTTGCCGTCCAGAGCTTTCTGGTTGAGGTTGCTGCAGAACTGCTCCAGGAATTTCTTGCGGGGAGCCGACTGCTGGCGCGGTTTGCCGGGATCGCCCTGGGGAGCGTCGCGCTTCGGCGCGGAAGGGGAAGACGCGGGATAATCGCCGTTCTGAGCGCCGAAGAGCTTATCGAGGAAGGGGAAGGTGGCGGTATTGCGGGTGCCGTCCTCGGCGTTGTTTTCCTCGCTGCCGGATTTGATCAGATCGGTCAGCGATTCGCTGTCGCCCAGAGATTCCAGCATATCGTTGTTGATGTTTTCCAGATCCTCGTCGCTGATGCCCATACGGGAGATGATATCCTGCACGGGCTTGAGCCCCATCTCTTTGGCGCATTTCAGGCAGAGGCCCTCCTGGGAAGTAACGCCGTTTTCGATTTTTGTTACGAAGATCACGGCGAGATTCTTGTGGCATCGGGAACAGAGTACTTTGTTCATAGGGTTCTTGGGGGATTCCTTTCCACGCCCGCATGCCGCGGGCGTGTCTGAGGTCTTCCGCATAAGGGCAGAGGCGGAAGACGATGTGCTTAATACTATATTATAGTCTTGCGGCCCTTATCCGTCAAGAGGGCAAAGCGCGGTATTGCCGGTCAGAAAATGAGCTGGAAGGGATTGGTGCGCAGGAAAAAGTCGTAAAGCGGACTGGCGTTCAGAAGAGAGCACAGGCTCGTGCTGAAGCCTGCGTCGATCAATGGCGCGACGAAGGAAAGGGTAAGGACCGAAATCCAGCACAGGGCGAAGCCTGCGCCGAAGCCGAGAATGCCGCCGGCGATCACGTTGACGATGTGCAGGATGGGCATTTTCATCAGTCCTTCCAGAACGCCTGCCAGGAGGATCAGGAACAGGATCGACGCGATCAGAGCCACGGTGAAAACCAGAACGTAGGCGACCAGAAAATCCAGGGTGTTCGAAACCTGTACCGCAAGACTGTGCGGGTCGGCCAGATTGATCTTTTCCGCGACGGCAGCCGCCGCCGTGGGCGGGAAGCCGTACTCGGTCAGGACTCTTGTCACCGTATCCAGAGAGCGTTCGGCAAGCTCCGCCCGGTTGAGAGCCGAAGTCAGTGAGGTCCCGATGCCGGGAAGCGGGATTTCCCCGGCGATGATCGGAGTGATCCAGTCGGCCAGCTTGCGGGCGATATAAAAGGCGGCGATATTGCCGATGAGAGTCAAAACCGTGCGTATCAGTCCCTTTTTCAGTCCAAGGACCGTAAAGAGCGCGAGTATGACAAGAAGAACGATGGTAACGATCAAAACGAGTCGCTCCTTTCGGAAAACCGGCGGCCGGACTAAAGGTTATTTCAGATAGAGAGTGCCGTCGGACAGTGCCAGAACCGTGCCTTCCCTGGAAAGCGCGATTCCGGATACGTAGTGATCCAGTTCGGTCGTCGAATGGGAACCCAGCGCCGCGGGATAGAGATCGACGGCGCTTTCGTATGCCAAAGCGACAAGCCGTCCTTCGGCCGCCATCGCCTGCGGCTCGTGCAGGAGGGAAATCGACCCGAGAGGCGAGGAATTGGAATCGTAGGTGACGAGCTTATACCGGGAGCCGGTCTGGTTCCGCCGGAAGAGGAGCGCCGTAAAATCGTTGCCGAAGGCGTAGGAGGAAAGCGTGTCGCTGCCGAAGAGGGTGGAACCGACAAGTCTGCCCGCCCGTTCGACCGAATAGAGCGCATTGTCGGTGATCACGGCAAAGACGCCGTCCGAAAGCTCCGCGAGACCCAGGGGAAGCGCTTCTCCGAGGGGTACCGTTGCGGCGAGCTCGGCGTTTTCCACGTCCAGAAACAGGACCGTCGTCTCAAAGGAAGTGGAGGATGCGGAAAGCCCGAGGAACGCCAGGGTCTTTCCGTCGCCGGAAAGCAGGGCTCCGGCTCCGAAGAACTCGGTGGAATGGTATTCAAACAAAAGCTTTCCGGTATTGGAATATACTTCAACGGTGGCAAGGTCGCCGCTTTCGCTTTTGATCAGGGTCAGCCCGGCGTCTGAAAGGGAAGCGCACATGACCCCGCCCGAAGGACCGGAGGACAGGATCTCCTTGTCCTCTTCGCCGAAAAAGAAAGAGGAATCGGAGCGATCGAAAACGAGATAACGGGTTCCCGCAACCTCCAGGACAGGATCCTGCCAGGAGTGGTTCCCGGCGGACGTTTCGATCCCGTCGGTGCCGATCAGGCGGATCCCGGAAAGGTCGGCGGCCAGGACGCCGCCCTGATAGAGCGCGAATGCCGCGCTGTCGGTCAGATTCCAGTCGAGCGTGTCGGTGGAGATCCGGATCCCCCAGAGACTGTTCCAGTAATTCCGGATGCTCCTGGCGGAGACCTTGTCTCGGATCGAATAAAGGTATCCGACGGCAAACACGGCGCCGAGCAGGACCAGGGCCACCAGAAAGGCGGTGAAAAAGCTCTTGATGCGCGCCCGGCGCGCTCTTTTTTCGCTTTCGCTCAGGACGCGCCGGCCGGTTTGCTCCTCCTCCGGCGCCAGAGGGATATCGATTTCGGGGGTCTCTTCTTTTTTCTTAAACTTTCGGATCAAAGGCTTCGTCACCTCCGGGAAAGCTTCCCGCCGGATATCGCGCGGAAAGAAGATAAAGTCCGCAGGGGGGCAGGGTTATCCCGGCTTCCGGTCTGCTTTTCCCCTCCAGGATGCGTTTGACGTCGGATGGAGAAAGCTTGCCGATCCCCGTATAATAGAGCGTGCCCGCGATGATGCGGACCATGTTGTAAAGAAAACCGTCGGCGCTGACGGTGATCGAGATACGGCCCGGTTCCTCTTCATCCACGTCGAGACGGGTGATCGTGCGCACCGATCCCTTCGCCGTGAAATTGGAAGCGCGGAAAGCCGCAAAATCGTGGGTGCCGAGAAGACAGGCGGCGCCTTCTTTCATAAGGGCGGCGTCGGGACGGAAGGGCGTGAAATAAGCCCGGTTTTTCAAAAACGGATCGGGGACACGTCCGGTGTAGATCCGGTAGCGATAGGTTTTTTCCAGACAGGAATACCGGGCGTGAAAGGAAGGGATCGCGTCGGCGGCGCCGGTCACTGCGATATCGGACGGAAGATAAGGCCGGATGGCGTAGGGGAAACGGTCGGCGGGGATCGTCGAAGCGGTGAAGAAGTTTGCAACGTAGTTTACGGCATGGACGCCCGCGTCGGTGCGGCCAACGCCGTGAAGCTCCGGCAGAGGTCTTTCGCCGGTCAGACGCAGGATCGCGCCGGAGACGACCTCCTGTACCGTGGTCCCGTTTTTCTGAGACTGCCATCCATGGTAATTGGTTCCGTCGTAGCGGAGCATCAGCGCAAGATTTCTCATATCTCCTTCCATCGTCAGAAACCCAGTATGCCGAGAACGGCGCATGCCGCGAAATACAGGATCGAACCGATCAGGGCGAGGACGTCGGAGGGACGCGCCTTCAGGGGCTTCAGGCGTGTCCTGCCGTCGCCTCCGGTATAAGCGCGGCTTTCCATGGCCATGGCCAATTCGTCGGCCCGGCGAAAAGCGCTGACGAACAGCGGCACCAGAATGGGGATCAGAGCCTTGGCGCGCTTGATGAGACCGCCCGTTTCAAAATCGGCGCCCCGCGCCTTCTGCGCGTTCATGATCTTGGCGGTCTCTTCGGTCAGAGTGGGAATGAAGCGCAGCGCGATGCTCATCATCATGGCAAGCTCTCCCACCGGCACGCGGAAGAGCTTCAGGGGAGAAAGCAGCGCCTCGATGGCGTCGGTCAGCATGATCGGAGAGGTGGTATAGGTCAGAAGCGACGAACCGGCCACCAATAGGATGATACGGATGGACATTTTCAATGCAATGAAGATGCCTTCCCAGGCGATCTTGAAGATCCACCACTGCCAGATCACTTCGCCGCGGGCGTAGAACACGTTGATCAGGATCGTGAAAATCAGGACCAGAGTCAAAGGCTTGAGCGATTTCAGGATCATGGAGACGCGGATCCGGGAAAGGATCACGGCAAGTGCAAGATAGCAAAAGACCATCGCGTAGGTCAGAACGTTCTGGGCAAAGAAAACCGTGACGATATAGAGAAGGGTCAGTCCCAGCTTGATGCGGGCGTCAAGACGGTGGATCGGAGAGGAGAGAGGGATATACTGGCCGATGGTGATGCTGGTATTCAAAGGCTACGTTCCTCCTTCCGAAAGAGCGCAAGGAGCTTGCGCACGGCGTAATCCCGGGTATAGACGGGCTTTTCGAATGCGACGCCGCGGGAGGCGAGGTAAGAAAAGATCTCGGTGATTTCGGGAAGCGCGAGTCCCATGTCCCGCAGCTCCTCCGCGTGAATGAAAACCTCCTCCGGAAGGCCGTCCATCACGAGCTTCGATTTGTTCATCACCAGGATCCGGGAGCAGACCTCCGCCACAGTGTCCATGCTGTGACTGACGAAAAGGATGCTTTTTCCCTCGCGATTGCGGTAATCGGCAATCAGGTCCAGGATCTCCCGGCGGCCGCCGGGATCAAGACCGGCGGTGGGCTCGTCCAGGATCAGGAGCTCCGGCTCCATGGCGATCACGCCGGCGATGGCCGCCCGGCGCTTTTCGCCGCCCGAAAGCTCGAAGGGAGAGACGTCGAGAAGGGAGGAATGGAGACGGACAGCGTCGGCGGCCATCGCGACGCGTTCGTCCAGCTCCTTTCCTTTAAGCCCCTGATTGGAGGGACCGAAGGCGATATCCTTGCGCACGGTCTCTTCAAAAAGCTGATACTCGGGATACTGCATCACAAGACCCACGCAGGACCTCGCTTCAAGGGTCGCTTTTTTGGACCGGAAGATATTCTCGCCTTTGAGAAGGACCTCGCCGGAGGTGGGCTTGAGAAGACCGTTGAAATGCTGGGTCAGGGTGGATTTGCCCGATCCGGTATGACCGATCAGACCGATCAGCTCGCCTCTTCCGATCTTCAGACTGCAGTCTTCCAGCGCCACATGACGGAAGGGGGTGCCTTCTCCGTAGATATGGGTGAGGTTCCGTACCTCCAGAAGGGGTGTCGATTCGGTCAAAATGAAGATCCTTTCTTTTGCCCGAGGGCGTTGATCAGGGCGTCGCCGCATTCCTCCACCGTCAGGGCGTCCAGGGGAAGATCGAGCCCTTCTTTTCGCAGATCGTAAAGAAGCGATACCGTGGTGGGAACCTCCAGCCCGAGGGCGCGCAGCTCTTCCACGTGGGGGAAGACCTCCTTCGGAGTCCCGTCGAAAACGATTTTTCCCCGATTCAGGACGACCACCCGGTCGGCGCCGATCGCCTCGTTCATATGATGCGTGATCAGAACGATGGTGATGTGGTATTCCCGGTTGAGCATGGCGATGGTATCCAGTACTTCCTGCCTGCCGCGGGGATCCAGCATGGCCGTGGGCTCGTCCAGAAGGATGGCCTCGGGGCGCATGGCGATGATGCCGGCAATGGCGACCCGCTGTTTCTGTCCGCCGGACAGAAGGTTCGGCGCGTGCAGCCGGAAATCGTACATGCCGACGCGGGTCAGAGCTTCGTCCACCCGCTTTCTCATCTCTTCGGTGGGAACGCCGAGATTTTCGAGCCCGAAGGCAACGTCGTCCTCCACCACTGCCGCGACGATCTGGTTGTCGGGATTCTGAAACACCATTCCCGAGATGCGCCGGATCAGGGGAAGGTTTTCCTCCGCGGCGCTGTCGAGACCTTTGATATAGACTTTGCCGCCGGTGGGCAGCAGAAACGCGTTGAAATGCTTGGCAAGGGTCGATTTGCCCGATCCGTTGTGACCGATCAGCACGGTAAAGCTTCCGTCCTCGATTTTCAGATCAAGCCCGTCGATCACCGCGCGAGCATTCTCGTCGTATCGATAGGTCAGGTTTTGGGCTTCGTACATAAATGATCCTTCAAAAGCCGTTAAGACGGCGTGATTCACGAAAATTCGGCGCGCACCGCGATGCCGCAGGGAAGAGCGCGCCCCGTGGAGACCACCGGCAGGCCGACCTCGTCGGACGTGACGCGCGATTCGGGGAAGGCGGCGGACATGACGTATGCGCCGGCGGCGGGAGAAAGCCCCGCGGTATAGGAATTCAGAAGCACAAAGCGCGGCCGGTCGGAAAGGAGCTTTCTGAGATCGAGCAGAAAGGGATAGAGATCGTCCTCCAGCTTCCAGACTTCTCCGTTCGCGCCCCGCCCGTAGGAGGGCGGATCGAGGATCACCGCGTCGTAGGTTTTCCCGCGGCGCGCCTCGCGCGCGATGAATTTCCTGCAGTCGTCGGTAATGTAGCGGATAGGCGCGTCGGCAAGACCGGAAAGCGCCGCGTTTTCCCTGGCCTGCTGAACGATGCCGCGCGCGGCGTCCACGTGCGTGACTTCGGCTCCGGCGGCGGCAGCGGCGACGGTCGCGCCGCCGGTGTAGGAAAAGAGGTTCAAAACCCGCATGCCGGAAGGAGGCGCGGCAAGGGTATCCCTGATCCAGTCCCAGTTCACGGCCTGTTCGGGGAAAAGGCCGGTGTGCTTGAACCCCATAGGCTTGATCCGGAATCGAAGATCACGGTAGCCGATCTCCCAGGACGGGGGAAGCTTTGAGATCTCCCAGCTTCCGCCACCGGAGGCCGACCGGTGATAAACGGCGTCGCTTTTCTGCCAGAGCGACG
>JAEEGL015713789.1_pt1 | contig 45835 bp, 30 predicted proteins | sample 9134231 | NCBI WGS metagenome assembly JAEEGL01 (sample SAMN16246548, study PRJNA631951) | gut metagenome | biome: gut microbiome; feature: rumen; material: fiber-attached | host: Bos | place: Iran: Karaj | collected 2018-10 | reverse complement strand
CACCACATTCACGGAACGTGCACATAGACAGTCCGCACCCTCTGGGGCCCGTCGTTTGGTGCGGCGATGGGCATAAACCTGGTTACGGGTAAGCAGCGTGTGCAGGAGCGCAACGCCCGCTTGGATGAACTCACAGCCGATATCACCATTGACCAGCTCAAGCTCCAGCTCCGCGCCAATCTGGATGATTTCTGGCAGGCCTACATAAACAACCTCAAGCTGCTTGAGCTCCAGGAGCAGAACCTCAAAACCGCCCAGGAGACTATGGAGATAGCTCAGGAGCGTTACATGCTGGGTAACCTGTCCGGCCTTGAGATGCGTGAGGCACAGAAATCCCTCCTTGATGCCGAGGAGAGCCTCCTCCAGGCCCAGTATGACACCAAAGTCTGCGAGATCTCCCTCCTCCAGATCAGCGGAAGAATAATGCAATATCTAGAATGACCCAAAAGGGACAGTCCCCTTTGGGACAAAAAAATAGGGCGCAATTACTTGCGCCCTATTTTTATCTCAACTGTTTTTACTTTGCAGCAGCGAGAGATGCCTTACGGAACTCCTTCATCAGTTTCTCAAGCTCCAATGAAGCCTTACGAGCACGTGTACCGGCAGCCTTGTTACCCTTTTCAACCTGTGCGTTAGCGTCCTTTGCAAATGCTGCATAAAGCTCAGCAGCCTCTTTCAAAATTTTCTCCATAGTTGTTTGTTATTGAAATGATTAATTGGTTAATTCATACTGTCGCAAAAATAACACTATTTCTATTAGTCGCAAAAAATCGGTTATTTTTTTTTTGAAAAATGTGAAATTTTTCTTGAAATCAGTAAAAACAGGCAAAAATGGCCTCTAATATACTTCTAAACATGCCAGAGGTGTTAAAACATACCGCTATTGCCAATAATGCCTTCAAGCGTTTCCGGTTTTACATAAAAAGCACTATTTTTGTGCTGTATATTTTTCAATAAGGTATTGATATGAAAAAGGCATTATTTACAATAACAGCACTATTGGTAAGTCTTTTTGCATTTTCCAAGCAAGCCAATGAACAAGACCCCAAATACGGTAAAGGGGCTGTCCCTGTTGATGAAAACGGCAGTGTCTATTTCACACAGACCTTTGACATTCCTGAGGGAATGTCAGAAGACCGTTGCTATGAGTTACTGTTCAACTGGGCAAAAGGACGTTTCACCTTACCGTACGCAAATGCAGGACGCGTACTTAATGAGGACGCTGAATCACGCCGTTATATATTCCACGTCGATCAGATGATAGTATTCAAAAGCACAGCCCTCACTGCTGATGAATCAAAAATATCATACAACTTCTCTGCCGTAGTCAAGGATGGTAAATTCACTCTCAAGATAACGGACATCAAATACCGTTATGAGGAGGGTCGTGAAGGAGGCGGCAAGATATTCCCTGCTGAGGATTGGATAACTGACCAGGAGGCTTATAACCGCAAGGGAACCAAATTCCTCAAGAGTACAGGCAAGTTCCGCATCAAGACCATTGACCTCAAGGATATTCAGTTCCAGAAAGCCTTTGAGGCAATATCAGATAACAAGTAACCCTGATGGCTTCCACCAAGGAACTTTACTCAATACTGGGTGTTGATGAGACCGCATCGGATGCAGAGATTCGGTCAGCATACGAGCATCTTATTGCTAAAAATCCGGAAGGGACACCTGAATACGCCAGCATAACTCACGCATACTCCGTACTCTCTGATATGGATAAGCGCGCCATGTATGATGTAACCGGAAAAGTAAAAGGCGGTATAAGGCACTCAAGTACTTCAGGGCGCAGCAACAAGATACAGAAAGCCAGGAGCATACTCAACACCCTCTTTCTGGCCGGTGCAGCCGTAGCCACAGTCTGTTTCATCCTGCAATGGAGCGGTGCAATGGGGACAACCCCGTTTTATTATACCTGCGGCATATCCTTGCTTCTCAAGATAGCCGAATATATCCTAAGACTCATTCCTTAAGCGAGATGTCAGCCTTGAAATCATCCGTAAAACTCTTTTCTGTATTGGTATTGACGGCCTTTCTGTCTTTACCCCAACCGGCAAAGGCACAAAGCACCCTGTCACAGAATCAGGACGGATTCAACGGCGAGACCATGGACGGATTCATGAACATGGACCCTGACAAGGATTCAACAGTTGTAGAGCGTACCGTTTCCAAGGATTATTTCCAATGGGTGATAAACACCAGGACCGGACTTCCCGAGATAATTCAGCCGGATACCATTCATCACTCCTTCCAAAACGTACATCTTACCGAGGGAATGTTCGGAACCTACAGCCACCTGGGCAATATGGGTTCTCCGCGTCTGTCACGTCTCTATTTTGAACGTGAGCAGCCTGAGGACTTCATTTTTGACGCACCTTATGATTACTGGATTAAGGATGCATCCGATTTCCGTTTCACAGACGCCAAGAGCCCGCATACAAGCATCGATTACTACAAAGGTGGTAACAAACGTACCGGCGAGGAACGCATCAAAGGTTATTTTGCAGCTAATTTCAACAAGAAAGTAGGCATAGGCTTCAATCTGGACTATCAGCTTGGACGCGGACGGTACAGTAACCAGGCCACATCAATGTTTGACGCCAGATTATATACCTATTACAGAGGTGAGAGATACAATCTCTATGCTACAGTAAACAAGGATGAAATAAAGGTTACTGAGAACGGAGGAATCCAGGACAACAGATATATCATCAATCCAGAGGCTATGGCTGAGGGAAAGAAACAATATGAGGCAGAGGACATTCCCTTCCGTCTGTATGACAACTGGAACAACATTAAGCGTTCCCAGGCTATGCTGAACCATAGTTTTACAATAAAGACAACCAAGTTCAGCACAGACAGTATAGGTGATACTGTTTATACATTTCAGCGCGACATAGAATATGGCAAAATTGCCCATACGTTTGAGATAGGCAAGCTTGAGAGAAGGTACATCTATTTTCAGGAAACTGACGGTTACTACGCCCATAAATTCCTAAAAGGCAACTCAACGGACGATATGAGCAACTTCTATGTAACCAACACCCTCTCATTGTCATTATTAGAGGGCTCCACAAAATGGGCATTGGCCGGATTGTCAGGATTTGCACGATATGAGTATCTGAACTTCTCCATGCCTGACACTCTGTCTGACGGTTCCAATTACATCCACGACTACCGTGAAGGCAACTTTTCAATAGGAGCACAGATCCAGAAAGACCAGGGTGAAAACCTGACATTCCATGCTGAAATAGAAAGTATAATAATAGGTGAGAGTATAGGTGATTTTACCCTGTCGGGAGATTTGAATCTCAAGTATCCCATCAGGGGTAAAGAGGCCAGCATCGGTGCATACGCCCTTATGTCAACAAAAGAATCACCTTTCTTCTATGCCAACCATCATTCATCATTCGCGTGGTGGGATGAAGATTTTGACAAGGAGTTCAGGACACGCATCGGTGGATATATCAATATTGAACAAACAGGAACCAGATTCCAGTTGGATGTAGAGAATGTAGCAGGCTATATCTATCTCAAGAATAATGCCGGAGCCTATATAAACAAAGACTCTGTCGCACAGTCATCCTACTCCATCACAGCGGCACAACACAGCGGTTCCATACAGATTTTGAGCGCCACATTGCAGCAGAACTTCAAGCTGGGGCCTCTTCATTGGGACAACCATATAACATATCAGTTATCGGGAAACAAGGATATCATTCCTCTGCCGGAACTGAACATATTCACAGATATGTATTTCAAGTTTGTCTATTACAAGAGACTACACATGGAAGTGGGAGCCAATGCTTTGTTCTTCACAAAATACAATGCTCCTGACTACTGCCCAGCTGTAGGAATGTACCATCTTCAGAATGAATCATTCACCAGGGAAGTAGGAGGCTATCCCCTCTTGACCGCATACGTAAACTGTTATATTCGCGGTGCACGTTTCTACATTATGTACTACCATGCCAATGACAAGCAGATGAGTAACCGTGACTCATTTATTGTACCTGGCTACCCAGCCAATCCCGCAATGGTAAAGTTCGGATTCAGCTGGACTCTTTTTGATTGATTAAACAGTTCTTTTTCAATATAGGAAATGATTAAATGGGGTTTTATAGGATGTGGACAGGTAACCGAGAAAAAGAGCGGCCCCGCATTCGCTAAAGCCGATGGCTCCGCAATAGAAGCAGTTATGAGCCGCGATAAGGCCAAGGCACGTTCATATGCTGAGAGGCACAACATCAAAAAATGGTACACCGATGCAATGGATATCATCAATGACCCGAATGTTGATGCCGTATATATAGCCACTCCGCCTTCATCACACGCCACATATGCCATTATGGCCATGAAAGCCGGCAAGCCGGTCTATATTGAAAAGCCCATGGCGCAAAGCTATGATGAATGTATGCGCATAAACCGCGTATCACGTGAAACCGGCGTACCCTGTTTTGTAGCATACTACCGCCGTTATCTCCCCTATTTCCTTAAGGTAAAGGAACTCATGCCGCAGATAGGCAAACTGATAAACGTCCAGATACGTTTTGCCCAGCCGCCTAAGGAGCTTGACTACAATAGTACCAACTTGCCCTGGCGCGTTATTCCAGACATCTCAGGCGGCGGATATTTCTATGACCTTGCCCCGCACCAGATTGATATGATCCAGGAACTCTGCGGCTGTATTATTGATGCCTATGGAGTATGCAGCAACCGTGGAGGTTTGTATCAGGCCGAAGACACTGTAAGCGCCTGCTTCAAGTTTGAAACCGGCCTGGTAGGCTCCGGCTCCTGGTGTTTTGTGGCCGATGAATCAGCCAAGGAGGACCGCATTGAAATCATCGGCAGCAAGGGCATGATATGTTTCTCAATTTTCACCTTCCAGCCCATAGCCCTGCATGACAGTGAGGGACGTCACGAGTTTGACATTCCCAATCCCGAACATGTACAGTTTCCGCTGGTACAGGCTGTGGTTGACCATCTGAACGGCAAGGCTGAGTGCAGTTGCGACGGCATCAGTGCCACCCCCACCAACTGGGTGATGGATCGCATCCTGGGCAAGTTCTGAACAATCTTTTATCAGACAGATATAAAAAGTTCCGGCAAACCACACGGCCTGCCGGAACCCAACCAAAAATTATCTCAAACTTATTCAGAAGTTCCAACCTAATGTGAACATTACCTTGTCTGACTTGTAGTTGTAGTTAACATCTACATCCTCCGTATATTCATCTAAGTTGAATACGCTCTTCTTTACCCCGTGCACGTACGCCAGGTCAAAATAGAACTGGGTGCCGTCAGAATCAGGAGCAGAGCAATATCCTATACCGCCTGTAAAATACTGTGTTTTACCTAAACGGTCTATCTGGTAATCAGTGCGGCTGTCATTGAAATCGGAATCAGAGAAAGACACCCTATTTCTTCTATCTCTATCATTGAACATAGATTCTGTAGAATTATAACCGGCGCGAAGTGACAGATTACCAATGTTCTGCTCTATTCCCATCTTGAAAGTTGAATAGTCCTTGAAATCAATTGCACCCTGATTAGTCATTCTCGTATTGCCTACTGACAGGGATGAACGCTGTGTAAAATGTTTTTCATATTCCAAACCTATGGCAGTGTGGTATATTGTAAAACCGGCACTGAGGTTCAATGACCAAGGTGATGTAAACTTATATTCAGTAGATGTATTATAATTCTTACCATCTTTTATTACACCATTTAAAGCATAAAGACAGTCTTCATATACCAGCTCCTGCTTGAAATAGGTAGGTGTCTTTATTGCTACACCCAGTCGAAGTGCCGGTATAGGACGTATTATAGCACCGAATGACATATTCCAACCTGAACCTTGAGCAGAACTCATCCTGTCTGCTGCCGTGTAATCAGTTTGCTTATCATATATTGTATAATCTTTATCAGCAGCTGAAGCCTGATCGAATGAAGGATAATAGTCATAAAGATAGCCTTCAGACCATGTATCTGTAGAAAGGATTCCAATGGTCCAACCCAGATAAAGCATATCTGACAGATTACATGACAGGTTGAAGTCATATGAATTCACCTTGTTTTTCTGATGGTCAGCATACTCACGATAAAGAACATACTTTTGTTCAGGATCAACATTATCTTTTACAAAATACTTATCCAAATAATCCAGATTACGGTCTGTATTCAACAGTTTACGGTATGAGAAACCAAAGTTCATGTAATTACTACCCATGCCGGCTCCTGAGAATATCACTGATATATTATCAAAAGAGACATTGAAATCTGACTTGATATTGTTGGAATAGAAATATCTTGCATTATCTCCGGAATTTCCTACGCCCTGGTTATACACGGTGTAAAGAGGATCCGTATTTACGGATGTTCCAAGGAATGACAGTGAAGTGTTGATATCACTTTTGCGGTATGTACCTATTCCTGCCGGATTATGACTTATAACAGAAGGGTCACTTCCCAATGCAGACATTGCGCCACCCATTCCTACATAACGTGCTGTTCCGTTAAGATCTTCCTCATATATCTTGGCAGCATCAAATGTGGTTTGTGCCGTTATTGAAATACATGCAGACATCGCCACTATAGAAAGAATCAACTTATTGGTTTTCATATCTTTATATTTTTAACGTTTCTAATTTGAGTGTATTGGTCTCTATTATGCTGAATCTGGCTGTTGTCTCATCTTCTTGAAGGACTCACACTGCGTGATGAGCCTCCACCGGAACTTCCGCTTGAAATACTGTGTGATGCACCTCCGCCGGAACTGCCGCTTGAAATACTGCGGCTGGCACTTGAACTGGAGCTACCGCTGCTTACACTGCGGCTAACACTTGAACTGGAGCCACTGCTGTTTACACTGCGACTTGAACTAGAGCTTGAATTGCTCCTTGTTACAGTCCTGCTGGAGCTGGAACTTGAGTTGGAGTTTGAGTTGCCGCTGCTGACATTGCGTGTAGAGCTACTGCTGCTTACGCTACGGCTTGAACTTGTATTTGAAGAACTTCTACTCACGCTCCTGCTGGAACTTGAACTGGAGCTTCCACTATTTATGCTTCTGCTGGAACTTGAACTAGATTCACCGCTATTGACACTTCTTGATGAGCTGGTGCTACTGGGACGATCATAAGTTGTACCGGACTGTACTGATCTGGACGTACTGCTGTTAGCTGTACGTGAAGAACCGGAAGAGTTTATATCACGACTCGGTGAACTTGAACGGCTTGATGTAGCAGGTGCCACACTTCTTACTGACGATGATGAGCTACTGGCTGACTGTGGTTCATTACGGCCTGAATTCCTGGCTACTGAACGCTCTGATGAAGATTCAGAACCGGATCTTGATACTGATCTTGTAGCTGAAGAACTTGAACCGGAACGATTGATGCTACGCTCGCTGCTTGAAGCTGATAGTGTATTCCTGTCAGAAGCTGCACGACTCAGATCCCTGTCCCATCCGCCTCCGTTTATGCTACGGTTAGGAGTGAAATCATTGATACGTCTATCATTCTTGCTTACAGGACCGCGATCATAATATACCGGAGCTGGATGTGGATGATGGCCAGGACCATAATAGTAGTATGAATCATAATACCATGGATCGTAGTACCAGGGATCATAATACCATGGGTCATAGAACCAGGGATCATAATAATAGGTGTGTGAATACACCCAGTAACGATCATCAAAGTAACGGTCCCAATATATTATATCAAAAAGAATATCATCTACCAGAGTGAAATACGGGCGACCGTTATGACGGAAACGGTACAGACGGCGTGTCAGGTAATAATCCTCAACCGCATCATTGTAACCCTCTGCATAAGAGTTGTCACCTATATATATGTATTTCTCATTACTGGCATCCTTTACATAAATGGTGTCATGGATATATACCGTAGGAACATCATCCAGTATTGAACCATCCTCATACTGAATCTGGCTGGTTCCGTAAGTATAGCGGCGGTTATACTCATCAGGATCACGGTCCACAATAATCTGAGGAGTGGTTGTTATTACAGGTGCTGCCTGCTGGACAGGAGCAGGTTCCGTATATGTATTAGAAGGTGTACGTGTTATAACAGCAGACTGTGACTGTGTTGTTGACTGACTTGAAGACTTTGAGTTGTTCTTGCCCGTAGAATACAAGTCATTCCTTTGTGCACCGGCTGTCATTGTGACTGCCATTAATGCCATTAACAATACTGACTTTTTCATAACCGTATGCTTTAATGGTTTCTTTCTGATGCAAAAATAACATGGTAATAATACCCGGAATCCGGAAAAACCCTACTTGTTTAGGGGAAAAACCCTACAAATTGAAAATTGAGAATTGAAAATTGAGAATTGAGAATTGAAAATTGAGAATTATAAAAGGCGCTCAAAAAAAAAATTTTTTCGAACGCCTTTTAATGTCGCGGGATAACGCAGGTGTTTGTTAATTTTCAATTTTCAATTTTCAATTCTCAATTTATTAAACTCCGCTTCAGTGCCTTTAAAGACGTTGAAATCAATGTATTCCCTTATGCCATCCAGGCTGGCGTGGTCTGTAAACTGCCAGAAAAGCCAGGGCTTGGCTGTCTCCGGACGGACAACATAATAGTGCGCCACCCAGAAAGGATAATCATCAAAAGCTGAATTGGAGAGATGGCGCTTACGGAATTTGGTAGAGGCGTAGATGATCGGTTTGACACCGTAATGAGCCTCAATTGCTTTGAGAAATATAAGGAGTTCACGTTGCAGGTCTCCTGATGAGCGTCCGGTACGCTCCACATCTACAACAGGTAGCAGATCACCTTTTTCAAGATGTGCGGTAGCTATGAAATGTTCCGCCTGTATATCGGGCGATGTCGATGGGTCATAGAAGTGATAGGCTCCGCACACGAACCCTGCCGCACGTGCCTGACGTATGTTTTCAGCATAACTGGTATCAGTGAAAGAACTGCCTTCCGTAGCTTTCATTATGATGAACTTTACCGGTTGTTCGCTAATGGCAGATGACTGGGTCACCTTGTTCCAGTCAATCTGTCCCTGATGGTGCGATATGTCTATGCCATAGTACAGGAACCCTGACGGCAGACATACTCCATATTCTTTTGTACCCTTGCACGGACGTAGACGGTACAGGTAAGGACGCAGATACAGGTAGTATGCGCAAACGGAGATAATAGAGATAAGGACTATCGTTATAAGCCAATGCATCCAGTCAGGCATAATATAAGAAGAGGGCCTCCGTCCTTTCTTTTTATCAGGAACGGAAACCCTTTTCTTCTTGCTTCTGTTCTTTGGCATAACAATAGCAAAAATGGCACAAAGGGGACTGTCCCTTTTGTGCCATTTTATTTACTTGTGCTCAAGCTTCAGAGTCTTGGTAGGCTGGTCGCAGACCTCGGTGGGACCGAAGTACTGGATAGGACCGGGATATACGAAGCAGGTCTCACGGGCCCACTCGTCACGATGCTTGGCAAACTCCTTGAAGGGAGCACCGTCCAGCTCAACCAGAGCCTTGCGGATAACGGGCTTCATCTCACCGTTACGCTTCTCCATGTTCATCATCATGGTGATTGGAATACCACCGGCAATCCACTGGTCTGCAGGAGCAACGGTATTCTTGATTGATGACATGTAACCGGTCTTGCCGGCAGCAATCAGCATAGATGCGTTGTAGCCCAGGCTGTAGCAGTAGTCAGCGTCAAAGTTTGACGGAGCGGCGCAACGGCCCTCATAACCGCAGAAGTGATGCTGGGTAGCATACTTACCCTGATACTTACCCTCCTTCTTCCATGCAGCAAGCTTGGCGCCTACCATATCGGCAAGGAGCTGCTCAGTCTCGATGAGTGATACCTGAACGTTTCCGTGCGGGTCACGCTCCAGAGCAAGCTGACGGCTTACACTCTCAGGCAGGCTCTTGAATATAGCGGCGTTGGCAGCAGAAAGCTTACCTACTATATACTGGATCTTCTGGTCAGCTGCAACGTTGTCAAACTCAGCCTGATTGGCAGCAAGAACGTCATTGAGCTCAGCGATAAGCTTCTTGATAGCGGGAATGAACTCGATCAGACCTTCGGGAACCAGAACGGTACCGAAGTTGAGGCCACGTGAAGCGCGGTCAGCAACAGCCTGAGCGATATATGTAACAATGTCATCAAGAGTCTGGTTCTTAGCCTCAACCTCCTCACCTATCAGGGTGATGTTAGGCTGGGTCTGAAGAGCGCACTCCAGAGTAACATGGCTGGCAGAACGGCCCATCAGTTTGATGAAATGCCAGTATTTACGTGCTGAGTTGCAGTCACGCTCAATGTTACCGATAATCTCAGAATAAACTTTGGTAGCGGTATCAAAACCGAATGAGGTCTCAATCTCTGAGTTCTTAAGGTCACCGTAAATGGTCTTGGGGCAACCTATAACCTGAACACCTGCACCGATAGCCTTGTAGTACTCGGCCAGAACGCATGCGTTAGTGTTTGAATCATCACCGCCTATGATTACAAGAGCCTTGATATCGAGCTCCTTGAGAATCTCCAAACCTTTGTCAAACTGATCCTTCTTTTCAAGTTTGGTACGGCCTGAACCGATGATATCGAAACCACCGGTGTTGCGGTACTCGTCAATGATATCGGCTGTAAGCTCCATATAGTTGTGGTCAACCAGACCGCCGGGACCGAGGATAAAACCGTACAGTTTGTTGGCAGGATCAAGTTTCTTGAGACCGTCAAACAGACCTGCAATCACGTTGTGGCCGCCAGGAGCCTGACCACCAGACAGGATTACACCTGCGTTGATTGATTTCTTGGCAGGAGCGCCATCGGCTGGCTCAAACTTAAGGTACGGCATTCCGTAAGTGTTGGGGAAGAGTTTCTTTACCTCTTCCTGATCAGCAACTGACTGTGTGGGAGCACCCTCGACAGTTTTCAATGCACCGCGAAGAGCCTGTGGGAGTTTGGGCTGATAAGCGGCACGTGCAATCTGTAATGCGCTTTTTGTACTCATTTTCTTATATAAAATGTTTATTAAACCTTCTTTGCGTTGATTTGCGCAAATTTCGTCAAAAAAGCGCAACCCTACAAACGTAATGGACTTTTGTTTCTGTAAATTTTTGTTATATTTGCACGTTTTTCAAGCATTCAGACCTATCAGGACTATGCATTACTGCTTTATCATTAACAATGAGCCCGGCAAATCGGGCAACGCCGAGGTTATCCGTAACGGCATTGAGAGTCTCCAGAACCCTATCGACTACGAACTTTATCTCACCACTGCTGAAAAAAGCGCCACGGAATTCGTGCGTGAATACTGCGCTGAGAATCCGGCCAAAGAGACATGCTTTGTAGCATGCGGAGGTGACGGCACCATAAATGAGGTGGCCACCGGAATGGTTGGAGCCAAGAACAAGCATCTGGCAGTTCTGGCCTACGGAAGCGGCAATGATTTCATCAAGTATTATGAAGGCAAGGATTTCCGCAGCATAGAGCAGCTGGTCAACGGTACTCCCCATAACATTGACATAATGAAGGTTGGCGATGACCGCTACTCAATAAACGTCTGCAACTTTGGTTTTGACTCAATTGTGGCATCGACAGCAAACAAACTGAGCCGCAAGGGCAACAAGAACCCTTACCGTTGGGGTATTGTGAAAGCCATTTTCTGCGGCCGTTTCAACCGCATACAGGTTAAGGCCGATGGTGAGGAACTCAATCCCGGCAAGCGCATGCTTCTGTGCACACTCGGCAACAACAACCACGTGGGAGGCGAGTTCTTCTGCTCACCCCGCGCCAAGAACGATGACGGGCTGATAGAGGTTTGCTACAGCAAGACCACCACACTGGTAGGATTCTTAGGCATGCTCAAGGTTTACACCTTAGGAAACCATCTGGATGATCCAAAGATCAGTAAGCATTTCATTTACCGTCAGTCAAAGACAGTTGATGTTCACTCCGACAAGCAGATAGAGCTCTGCCTTGACGGTGAGATGCTGGCCGGCAATGATTTCCACATCGAAATCCTTCCCGGCGCCATCAGCTTCATTATCCCCGCGTGATAAATTGAAAATTGAAAATACGCACCGGGATTCCATCTGCACACACCAGCAAGGTTTCCAGCTAAGAGTAAAAATTAAGGCGCCAACCGGCGCCATAATTTTTACCCGGCCTGGAAGGCCGGCAAGCGGAGTGAAACGGAGCGCGTTTCCAGAAGGAAACTAAAAAAAGGTTATACCAAATACGCAGATATGATTCCATCCCGAGACTTTCGAGGCCAAAGGCCAAGAAAGTCAAAAACAATCGAGCCAGCGAAGCGTAGCGAGATTCCGCCGGACGGAAAAAAGGAACAATAATTCTCAATTCTCAACTTTCAATTCTCAATTATTCTTCGTATTTTCGCATAAACATTAAACCCAACAACTATGGCAAGTCGCAGAAATCTCAAGAAGGATATCAACTACGTGATTGGTGACATCTTCACCGAGTGTCTTATATATAAGGAACTTGTTCCGGGTACGGATTCACAGGCTGCTGATGAACTTATCGTTGACCTGCTCCGCATTGACAATGATTTCAACGCCCGCATAAGCCATGCTGAACCGGGTAATGCCAAGGAATACTACCGCACTCTCATCAAGGACTTCCAGAAGCATATCTCTGAGGTAATTGACAAACTGGCCAAGCTCAAAAAGTAAACACACTTAAGGATTATGTTCCGGTGCGTGCGAGCTTTGCTGGCGGCGCTGGCCGTCATATTGCCTGTCCTGGGCCTGCAAGCCCAGACGGACAATGCCACTATCCGCACCCGTATAAAGGAACATTTTCAAACTTACCAGGCAGACTTGGACCTCAAAAGCCTCAAGGTGGACCGTACAAACATAAACCGTAACGGCCGCCGTCTTGATATCTATCTCAACCAGTATTTCAGTTACCAGAGGTTCCGTTACTCCCTTATTGACACCATTTATAAAAACCTCCGCAGCGACCTTCCGCAGGACATCCGCCGTTACAGCATAGGCATACATACGGCAGACCGCACCATAGAGCAGCTCATCCCCAACTGGGCCCGGAAAGTGCCAGACAAGGATGACCTTTGGAATGAAACCGTCTATAAAGGACAGCCCTGGGTATCAAATGACAGCCGTCCATATACGCCCACCAAGGGCCTGGCAAACATACACATGGCTGTCACCCCCAGCCACGGCCTCTATTATGACAACGGCGACACTCTGTGGGAGTGGCAAAGGCCGCCGCTGTACTGCACACGTGAGGATCTTCTCACGCAATCTTTTGCCTACCCATATCTTATCCCGATGCTGGAGAATGCCGGAGCAGTGGTATATACTGCCCGTGAACGTGACTGGCAAACCAACAGCGTGATTGTCAAGGCAAACACCAATGATTACCGCGAGGATGGCAGTTGGAACACATACATCGGAGGCGGTTATCTTGAAGACTCCCTGCGTATCTGCCCTGACAGTTTAGAAGTAAGCACTCGTTCTGCGCAGGCAGGAAGCGGTCCGGGAATAGTAATGTCAACGGCCATGTGGATACCCGATATCCCTGAGGACGGTGATTATGCCGTATATGTGACATACCAGACGGAATCAAACAGTATTGATGACGCCCGCTACATAGTATTCCACAGCGGAGGCACCACCACATTCCACGTAAACCAGCAGATGGGAGGCGGCACATGGGTCTATTTAGGCACCTTCCACTTCAGGAAGGGGCACAGCCCCCAGGGCATGGTAACCCTTGACAACAGCAGCCAGATGCACGGCACTGTCAATGCCGATGCAGTAAGGTTTGGCGGCGGAACAGCAGTCGAGGTCCGTGAAGGACTTCAGTTAGAGGCTCCCCGCTACAATATGGGGGCAAAATACTACACCCGTTTTTCCGGAGCTCCCGACAGCGTATTCAACAAATATGATGGCGCCGATGATTACCGTGAGGATATATGGACCCGCCCTTATATGGCCAACTGGTTATCGGGAGGATCAGTTTTCAACCAGGCCAATCCGGGGTTGAACGTTCCGTTGGAATTATACTTTGCACTCCATACTGACGCAGGATATTTTCACGGTGACACCCTGGTGGGTACATTGGGAATCTGCACCACAGATTTCAATAACCGCAAGCTGGGTGAAGGCCATTCGCGTTACCTGAGCCGGGATCTGACAGATATGGTTCTTACCGGGCTGATAGATGACCTGAATGCAGGTCTTGACCGTGATTGGGTATATCGCGGAATCTGGGATAAGAACTACTGTGAAAGCCGCGAGCCGCAGATTCTGTCCATGCTTCTGGAGCTGCTCTCACATCAGAACTACTGGGATGTAAAACTTGCCCTGAACCCCAATTTCAGGTTTATGGCATCGCGCTCCATATATAAATCCATTCTCAAATATGAGAGTTTCCTTCATGAACGCAAATACGTGGTGCAGCCGCTGCCTGTAAGTAATTTCAGCATAGAGATTTCAGGAAACTCCGTCCTGGACCTGAAGTGGCAGGCCGTGACCGATACGCTGGAGCCCACCGCTGTACCCGAAGGCTACATTATATACACGGCTATCGATGACGGCGGATTTGACAACGGCACATTCAGCCGCATAAGCAGTTACAGGATAAGCCCTGAAAAAGACCGTATGTACCGTTTCAAGGTGACAGCAGTAAATGAAGGCGGCCAGAGTATGCCTTCCGAGACACTTGCGGCATCAATCAGATCAGACAGCAAGGGAACCGTTCTGGTGGTTAACGGATTCCAACGTTTAAGCGCCCCGCAGACCATTGAGACTGACACCACACAAGGATTTGACATACTCTCAGATCCGGGCGTGCAGTATATGTACTCCCCTATCCTGTGTGGCGCCCAGCAGATATTCCTGATAGACAGCATTGACTCTCCTGAGGAGGTGTCACTCGGCACAAGCGATGAAACTCTAAACGGTGCCCTTCTGGCAGGCAACACGTTTGATTACCCTGCAATACACGGACGTTCCGTTACCGAGGCCGGATGGTCATTCGTATCATGCAGCCGTGAGACGGTAGAGGACGGCAGCGTCAACCTGAACGATTATCCGGTTGTGGACCTGATCTTAGGATTACAGAAACGCTCACTTCAGGATACCATCTTCTACAAGGATTACTCTACGTTTACTCCCGTTCTGCAGCAGAAGATAACCGCATATCTTAAGAATGGCGGAAGCCTGCTGTCAAGCGGATCATACGTAGGTGCCGATATGATTTCCGATTTGGCCGACGAGCGGTTCACCACCAACGTGCTGCATTATCGCTGGGAAGGGCCGTTGCCGTCTTCCACAGAAAATGAGGTCAAGGGATTCAGAAGCAAGCTGGAGATAAGACGCAACGCTACAAGCAAAGGATATGGCGTAACCCGTCCCGATGTCTTAAGCCCCACCAAGAGAGGAACCACCCTGCTCACCTACACCAAAAGCGGCCTGACTGCCGGAGTAGGATTCAAGGAGCGTAACACCAGATGCCTCACGTTAGGGTTCCCGTTTGAAAGCATCACCTCAGACCGCGAACGTGACAAACTGATGCGTTCCATACTCAAGTATCTGACAGAAAACTAAATAAGTTACAACTATGTACACTATCCAAGCCAATGAATCAGGAACACGCAGCATAAGCGTTTCCGATGAGAATCTGGGCACTATCCGCCGGTTTTCACTGTTCCAGTTACTGATAGACAGCAGTGGAATTGTAACAGAACAGTCACTTGACAAGCTCAAGCTGAATATACGTTCACTGCTTACTACACCGGAGGGGTCTGACAAAGCACTGCTTGACCTCTGCATTGACGTTATTTATCACCGTGACATGAAGGCATTCGGGCTCCGCAACCTGATTGCCCTTTATGAGCAGTGGAGCACAGCGAATCCCGAACCAGAAACCGCAGAATAAGCCCTATGCCGCAATGGCTGCCTACAACCAGAAAGGAGTGTGAACGGCTGGGCTGGGACCAGCTGGATGTAATCCTTTTTACCGGTGATGCGTATGTGGATCACCCCTCATTCGGCAATGCCGTAATAGGGCGTGTCCTTGAAGCGCACGGCTATAAGGTGGCCATTGTACCCCAGCCCAACTGGCAGGATGACCTGCGTGACTTTAAGAAATTAGGGGCCCCGCGTCTTTTCTTTGGAGTATCGGCAGGCGCCATGGATTCCATGGTAAACCGTTACACAGCGGGTAAACGCCTGCGCTCCGAGGATGCCTATACCCCCGACGGCCGGCACACCGGACGCCCGGAATATCCATCCATAGTCTATACCAAGGCTCTAAAGAAGCTCTTCCCGGATGTACCGGTGGTATTAGGAGGCATTGAAGCCTCACTGCGCCGGTTCACCCACTATGACTACTGGCAGGACAAGCTGTTGCCCAATATCCTTGAGATGAGCGGAGCTGATTATCTCACCTACGGAATGGGTGAAAAGGTTACAATAGCCTTTGCCGACGCCATAAGCCAGGGCCGTATGGATGACCTGCTCACTCTGCCGCAAACCGCTTTCATGTGCCGGGAAGTGCCGGGAGGCATAACCGATAATGACAAACTGCTGGCATCACATGAGCAGTGTCTTGCCGACAAACGCTGTCAGGCTGCCAATTTCCGTATCATAGAGGAGGAGTCAAACCTGATTGAGGCGCACCGCATCATTCAGCCTTCAGGTAACCGTTACATGGTTGTCAATCCACCCTATCCCCCACTCACCACCCAGGAACTTGATGCCATCTATGACCTTCCATACACCCGTCTGCCGCATCCGCGCTACAACGGCAAGCGCATACCGGCATATGAGATGATACGCCACTCCGTAACAATACACCGTGGCTGCTACGGTGGTTGTTCATTCTGCACAATATCAGCCCACCAGGGCAAGCAGATAGTGAGCCGTAGCAAGGAGAGCATACTCCGTGAGTTGCGGCAGATAGCCCAGATGGATGATTTCAAAGGTTACATATCAGACCTGGGAGGGCCATCGGCCAATATGTACGGCACAGGCGGCCGTGACAAATCACTCTGCAACAAGTGCAAGCGCCCCACATGCCTCACCCCGAAGGTCTGCCCCAATCTGCAGACTGACCTGACCGCCCTTATTGACCTCTACCGTGCTGCCGACAAGGTACCAGGTATCAAGAAAACCTGCATCGGCAGCGGCATACGCTATGATATACTGCAATATAATGACCCTGACCCAAAGGCCGGAAAGTCACATGCGACATACGCCAGGGAACTGATTGAGAAACATGTGAGCGGTCGCCTGAAAGTTGCCCCTGAACATACATCATCAAGTGTTCTTGCACTCATGCGCAAACCGCCTTTCAGCCATTTTGAGGAATTTAAGAAAACCTTTGACCGTATAAACCGCGAATGCGGGCTCAAGGAACAGATCATTCCTTACTTTATCAGCAGCCACCCCGGATGCACAGAGCAGGATATGGCAGAACTCGCAGTCATAACCAAACGGCTTAACTTCAAGTTGGAACAGATTCAGGACTTTACCCCCACTCCTATGACCCTGAGTACAGAGATATTCTATACGGGCATAAACCCCTATACCATGAAACCAGTATTCACGGCCCGCACTGACCGTGAGAAACAGGCTCAACGCCAGTTCTTTTTCTGGTATGACCAGAGTCAGCGCCACCGGCTCATTGCCGAACTCAAACGCATAGGCCGCCCGGACCTTATTCCGGTCCTGTTCAAGTAAATAAAACATATTCATCAGAATACAACGAGCCCCGGAATCAGTTGATCCGGGGCTCGTCAATAATTCAGTTCGAAAAAATCACTTCAGGAACATTGTTCCGTCAATAATAAAGATTCCGTTTTTAGCATCTTCATCATTGACCATCTGTCCTTTGACATTGAATATCGGGAATTTGGCATTACGTGACAATCTGATTATATCAACCCCCGAAGGAGTCTCAAAATTCAATGTGTAAGGAGCAGCCTGTGAGCCCAGAACATCGGGATTGAACACAACACTCTCTGTTATGGAATACACAGTGTTTGTATTCACGTCAATGGCCTTGAATACCAGTTCATCGGCACTCTCGCCATAAACGGATAACTTGAATGTTCCATCAATGTACTTGCCTATGCCACGGCATTCATCTCCACAGAACACACCTATCTGGAACACACTGTCAGAAGCCTCGCTGTCACCATCCATGACTGTTGCGGTAACGGCCATCATATCAGGATAAGCATGGGCGTTGACACTCCACGGCGTATTTCTTATCTGCAGATTATTTCTGAGGACTGCAGCCGGACTTATGGTAGCAATGGTTCCATATATGAAACTCTTTTCTGACATTGACTTATACATATAGCCATGACCGGGAGTGAGTACTTTCAGGTCACCGGTCCATGTGCCGTCTGAATACTCGGCAAAGCCCTCTTCAAGGCCGGTAATAACGTCACCCTCATCAACGTTCAGATATACAAGGGCATCTTCAAGTACAAGAGCCTGATCCAGCGGATAACCTAACCAGTTCCATCCGCGCTTGAGTGTCACGGTAACACCCTGTGCATTGAACTGATCACCCTGGAATGTCTTGCGTACCGATGCATCGGCCTTAACCTTAAGCATGTTCACAGCCTGTACGTCAGGAACAGAACCGTTCCAGTCATCACTATCCTGTGACTTGACAGTCTCACCATCCTTGGTACGGACTGCGGTAGAGGCATTATGGAGTTCAGTAACCGCAAGAGGAGCAGAAAGGTCATGTGAGGTCCAGTTCCAGCCCTCCTCAAGTTCCATTGCTACCGACGAACTGCGTACATAATAACGGAACTCGCTTATTGTACTCTCCGAGCCACTGATACCGACTGCCATAGCCTTGACGGTAACGCTGTCAGTTATGGTTATGGGGCCTGAATAGAGAATTCGCTTGTCTGATTCACACGGGCAAGAGCCGTCAAGAGTATAATAGATAACCGCGCCGTTGGTCTCACATGAGAGCGTCACTGTCTGACCGGTAAATACCGATGTTCCGCTTATGCGTGATGCCACAGGCGCCTTGACCTCCTCAAGCAGTGATGCATCAACAACACTTACAAGAGTGGTGGCAGCAAGGTCCTCACCCTGAATCTGATACTTGACTGCAGTAGAACCGAACAGAGAACCGTTCAACTCAAACTGAGCCTGTCCGTCAGCATCAAACGTGAGTTCAAGAGACTGCTGCGCTCCGTTCAAGCCGGCAATCATTGATGACTCGCTCCTGACGGTAATCTTCTTGCCTGCCGCAGCCTCTGATGGGAGAGCACCTATCAGGACAACCGTTTTATCACCATAACCGACATATAAGATTGAATCTGCGGCTATAGAAACTATTTTCTTCTCTATGTCCAGTTTCTGCTCGTATGTCTCCGCCATCTTGATACCGGCATAACTCTCAACATCAGTGTTGACAATAAGAAGCATCTCATCATACTCTGAAACGTTTCCTGCATCAACTGAGACTGTTCTGGCATAACTCTGTCCGTTACCCTCAATCACATTCTCAAGGTCCGGATAAGAGAAACTCAAATTGGTGAGCAACGTCTGGGTATCGTTCTTTATGCCCTTTACGAATATGTTGCCTGCATTGAGAGTCTCCGGGTTCATGTACTTGGAGAACGTAACCTCAATGCTGCTGTTTCCGTTGCGGTCAACCTCAAATGCACGGGCGCTCGTTACCTCAGGCTGTACATTCTGTACAAGGCCTATATTGACATCCATCTGAGGCGGAGGTACAGGCAGCCACTCTGAATAAGCGGTCTGATAACCCTCTTTCTCAAACTTGACCTGCCACTCGCCCTGCGGGACATCCCACTGGTACATACCCTGCTCATCAGTATAGAGAGGATTCTCCTGACCGTACATGGCGGCATCCCAAAGAACTATCTCCTGCTGAAGGTCTCCATACATATCCTCATAGGTATGTTTGTAGTATGCCGTTGCGGTCACACCTTCAAGACGGTTGCTTGAAACACCCTCATAGACAAATCCTGACGGGTCAATGATAGGCTCCACAACAGGATAAGGCAGTGAGAAATCCCACTTATCCTCAATTTCCTCAAGTTCAGCATAGTTGCAGTTTACGTAACGGTTCTTATCACGCTTTGCCTTGCGGATACGGTTGCGTGACGTAGCCTTGGTCTCACGATAAACCAGATCTGCCGTCTTTGAAAGATACTGGGCTACCGCTCCCTTGACCATATTCAGCATGGGTACGCCTTGAGGCGTATGCGCCACACTTGTCACAACCGATGCAGCCATTGAAGCAATCTGGCATACGGTTATGTAGCGATGACCGTATTTGAACTTTAGACTGTCAGAGATCCAGTATAGGGCACGGGCCTGCGGATCATCCAGTCCATCGCACGGAAGTATGCGGTCTATGAATACCTGCCAGTCATTGACATCGGTAATTGCATAATGGCCGTATGAAATGAGTCTGTTCAGGTCACGTACAATGCTTATGTAACTGTTAACCTCAGCAAGAGCGGTATTCAGTTCATAGCGGGTCTTCTTTAATTGAGCCACACTGACAGCCAATGTACCCAACTGAGTATCAATTGAAGCACTCTCCTCTGGATGCACAGCCTTGTAAGCCACCAGATTTGCGGTCAGTTCCTCTGCATCTTTCAGAGACTGGTCAATTGTACCGAGTTGAGTCCTGATGGGGTCACCTGTTGACTTGATATAACTGTTCACATAATGGGCTGCCTTTTCAAGAACCATGATCTCATTCTTAAGGGTATCGACAAGAGTCTCGGCAATACGTCCGGTGTGGCCGGGTGCGGCACGCATCGGTGAACGCGTCGGTTTGTTTGGATTATTGTCATCATCATACTCTTCCACATCATAATACTCGGTAGGTTCCTCTTCAACGTCAACACCCCATATCTTATTGATGTTCACATCGTTTATTAAGAATGTACCGTTTTGCATGACAGTAACCTGGACATCCTCTTTATTCTCATCGGTAGCAGGGAGTTCAATCACATCTTCAACATCTTCCTCATTTATTACGACAGAGTATGTTTCACCCTCATAATATGTATATTGGCCGTTATTGTTCCAGCCATTAAAGACTGAGATATTTTCATTCTCAATCTCTGTGACCTCATCAACCTTAACTACAGGTTCCTGCTGAGCGATCTCTTGGATCTCATCAACAACTTGAGTGGAATTATCATAAATGAATGACTCTTCAATCTCAGGTATCTCCTCTGGAATGAACCCGTTATCCTCTTGAGGCATATTGTCAACATACGTGACATAAGTCTCAGTATGCTCAACAGCATCAGGAACGGTGTTTATCTGAACGAATTCACTGTAGTCAATCTCAGTCGAGATATCGGCATCAACAACAACACGTACACCTATAGGCATGGTACGCGTATCAAACTTGCCGACTGCAACCCAGCGCTCCATATTCGGAATGAAACGTGCCGGGAGTTCAATCCACTCGTGATTGTTGGTGAACACGCGGATTATGCAACTGTTCACAACCTCAGGGTCATTGTTTGTCAGGTCTGCCGTAAAGACAAAGTCTGTACCGCCGGCAAACATATAACTGGGCGAACTGGCCTTGATGTGCTCCAGGTCAAAGCCTACCCATATAGTACGGTTCACTCCGGGCAGACCGTTGTAGAATGACATCTCTACCGTCTTGGCCTGGATACTGCGCTCGTTGTACTCCACAAAACGTGTCTCTGTCTGGTCCTTGAAACCTGACGGAGCGGTCACCTCGGCCCATATCTCATGAATTGAGAGGTTCATGCAGTTCTTGAGTTCGGTCTGTAATGACCAGTAACCATCGGCCAGAGCCTTTGTGGTTCCTATCACGGTCTGACCGTCATATACCACAACCTGTGACTGTCCGGGTGCATTACCGTCAATGCTGATTGTAGGCAACGATATCAGCGGTGCGCTCCAGATAGTTATGTCTGTAACCGTATAAGCCGCACTGCCAATAGGCTGAAGTATGGTCTTGCCGTCAAGATTAAAGCGTACAAAAGCATTGGGCGTATAGTTTCCGCGTTCAGAAGGAACTATGCAGAACTTTACCCTGTCTGTGTAGTTCTCACCCATAGGAATAGTCACGGTGTTGTCACGATATTCGTATGATGAGAGATTGTTGCCAACAATGACTGATTTCTCAACCATGCCGCAACTCTCAGGGAGTTTTATCACCATCTCTATATCAGAAACATTCTGCTTGTATGCATCCAGGAAATCAATCTTGCCACTGAGTGTAAGATAGTTACCTGCTATCACATTTGCCTTGTTCACTGAGAATGATGTATTCTTGCCGGTGTAATAGTACTTGGACTCATTGAACAGGGGCACCACAACATTCCTTAATGCAGTAATCTCTCCACTCTTTACGGTAACCACGTTCTTAAGGTAATCCACATCCTCTGTCATACCGGCATCGGCCAGGTTGTCAAGAGAGAATATGGAGTTGAAGAACGGGCTCTGGCCCATTGTCACAAGAGTGTATGTACCGTCTGCAAGGTCACTGAATGTCAAATCATTGCCCTTGTATGTATCATGTGATACCAACACGCCCTTGCTGTCATAAAGGATACCTTCAACAGCAGTATTGTCTGTAATCAGGAATCTGGCCTTGATAGCTCCAAGTTCAACAATGGGTATCTTAACTGACAGATGGTTGTCTGAATCTACCACACCGCTCACCTTTACATCCTTGAACATGGCAGACTTGCTGCGGCATGTAAGTTCAAGTTCATCACCGGCATGTACATCCTCAAGCACCACGATATTCGGGTACTGGACACTCATTGACGTAATCTCCTTGCCGAGTGTCTTGTTATAGAGGCTGTATGAGACATTGCCCATATCTGAATAGTAAGGCAGAGTCTCTGCCTCCTCACCTTGAGCAACGCTCTCGGTATAACTGAAATTCAGGTTCATCACAACGCCAGAAATTGGCTTGAGTGACATGGTGCCCAAATCAATGACGCGTGTTTCAGCATTGTCAGCAAACGTATCATCATCCAGTGAGACCGTACCGTTCACACAGTCATTGGCCGATATTGTCACCTCTGACGGGGCGCAGGATATGACAACCTCATAACTGCCGTCTGACTTGGTCTTGACATTAAGGGCATCAGAGTATTTGCCTGCTATGGTCTGTGAAATTGAAACATTGGCTCCTGCTATGCCAAGGCCTGTCATATTATTGACGACCTTACCCGTAAGTTTATACTGAGGGATTGACTCCAGTTTGACTACAATGTCATTGGTTCCCTCCTTGACAGTATAATCAGTCTCTGACGGCCGGATATATTTCATAGCCAGCACCTTGGGCAGAGTGATATCATAACTGACCTTGTAACCACCAATCTGTGAAGCCAGGACAGGACCTTGCTGCAGATATGTTCCGGCCTCATCACTCCATACTATTGAGGCCTGTGAGGTAACGTCATTGTCATCGGCATCAATTACCTTTAGAGAAAGAGTTCGCGGCAATTTAAGGTCGCTCATGGTGACACTCACGTTACTGTCATCAACAGTTATCAGGTCAAATTCGCCGATAATCTGACCGGACAGGTTCTTGAGATAGGCATTATATACCGTATTCTTGACCAGTGTACCGAACGTATAGTTCAGACGGTCCGTAATGACATATCTGTATTTCTGTCCGCTCTTGACATTTACCAGTTCCAATGACATATTCTTGTAACGGCCGTCGCTGCATTCTGCCGGCAGGTTGATCTCAAGAGCACACAACTTGCTGCGCAAAGGAGCAATGTTGTATGAGTTCCATCCTTCTGTAGCCTGATAAAGTTCAACCGATGTCTCCGGCACATAGACTGTCATGTCATCAGGAACACCTGTAAACACGTTTGTTCCAAGTGAAGGCGGTACGGTAGCGTAACAGTTGAATGACTTCAAAACAGCACAGTTCCTGAATGAATAGTTGCCAAGATATGATACGCATGAAGGCACGTCAATCTCCTTGACATTGGTATTTCCGTCCAACCAGTAACTTGGTACGTCACTGACACCGGCCACACGGCTCAAATCAATAGAGGTGAGTGATGTGAACGTATTTGTGAATGAAAAGTCATTGCCGGTTATCTGGCCGTCAACAACAAGATGGGTCAATTGAGTATTTGAACTTACCATTGACCTTATTGCCGATGTAAGATAGCCGGGATTAAAGAAATCAATGATAGCCTGTCCGGATATCCTGTCCCATGAATTGGTTCCGGGATTTACCGGCACCGCCGGAGCATACTCATATACACCTTTTATATTATATGTATGCGAGGGCATGAGCAGGCTCAAACGGGTATCGGTTCCAAGAATCTCACCATCCTCAGTCTCCCAACGCAAGAAACGGAATCCATTGTTGCAGTATGCATTAAGGCTCTGTGTAGTCCCCTCCTTAACCATTATGCCGGATTTGATGTTGAACGAACCGGCCACCTGTGGTTCACATGTCACGTTAAGAGGATAATCACGGCTGAATACCGGATTGCCGGGGCTGGAAGGATTGTATTCATATACAGCATACAGAGTCACATTTGAATATGGCATGGTAAATCTGTATGACCTGTTCTCTGTAAGAACATTTCCATTGGCATCCTTCCAACAGATAAAGTAACACTCATTATGTGTTGAAGCGCTTACAGTTACTGACTGTCCACCCTTGAACCTGTCACCATAACCGGAGAAAGCTCCGGCACCATCAGGTATGGATACGCAACTCACCTTGTAATAGGTGGTCGTATCGGCTACCGGCCATGCCGGGTTGGGCGGGTTAACGGGATCATAGCCGTCAGTCTGTGCAATGGCCACAAACGGGAACAGCAATCCCAACAGATTGATAATATATCTTTTCATGACAGATTATCTGTTTATAGACTTGATGCCGTTAGATATTTTTATGTCATCACTGTTGCCGTCAACAAACTGACCTGCAACGTTATAGAACACCTTATCCTGTGCCGGGACAGCTTTGGCATCAACATCGGTAGTTTCAGAGGATATAATGTAGAAACGGTCTTTGATTTCACCCTGAGAAGCATTGAATGTATAACCCGATGTTGAGGAAAGAACGGTAGATGTTCCGCACAGATGATCTTCAAGCACCACGCCATCACTCTGCTCATCAGCCACGCCTATGGTATATGTGCCGCTGGTGCCGCAATACAATGCTACAGCAACCTTACCGTCATATTCAGGACGCTCGTTGATTGAATATTGTACACCATTGCATTCTGTCCAGATCTGAGGTACTCCGTCCTCTGTTGACATGAATTTTGCAGCGTCACGTCCAACCTCATAATCCATTGATGACTTGCTATTGAATACCACACGTGTGCGGTCTGAAAGGGAACCAACTGACAATGTCAGGTTTATGACCTTTCTTCCTGAAGATCCACGCATTGAAGAATGTTCAATTGTAAGGTCGTTGGGGTTACGGTAGGTCTGGCGGCCGTCATGCAGGAACAGCAGATTCTCAGTATCAACCGGGCGCTGAATGAAGAAAGCCTCACCCGGATTCAGGATATAGTCGTCATCAACGGGGCTGAATGCCACATATGTCTTATTATATGAATCCCATACCATAAACGGAGACTCGGTATCAATGAAACGTGTATCAAAATAGCACGGATAAGGATTACCTATCAGGTTCCATGAACGGTTCTGCTCAAACTCGCTCAGATTCTCCTCAAGTGCAACCTCACGGTCCTTGCTGGTAAACAGATACTGGCGTGTAACAGACTCCTTGATGGGAGTAACCGTGAACTCAACCACATAATCTTTGCTGTTTGCTGTATTGTTATAACACTTCATGATATAACCACGGCCTGCCTGGAGAATGCTGTCTGCAGTCAGGTTCACCCATGTCTTATCAAAATTCTTCTGGGCACGCTCATAACCTGAATACTTGCGGATAACCCACTGAGTCTTGGAATCAACAGGAACTATGTCAGATACCTTGACATCAAACGGGAAACTTACGAACTGCCACAGGTCATTGTAAAGCATCATGTTAAGAGTCTGGTTTTCTGCACGCATCTCACCACGTACAATCAGTGAATTGGGATTATATTTTGTACTGTTGTAATCATAAGTATAATTATAACTATAAGCAAAGCGGCTATAGTCTGCATAATACTTGGCGTATGGTGATACATACATTGAGAAATCATTCAGAGCCAACTTGCTGCGGCTGCTTACCGTCAGGTTGCCGCGCTCGTATTTCTGATGACCAAAACCGTCATCAATACGCTCCGTGTTGTACAGCAGACGCACATTGGGAGTATAACCCTCAACATTGTCATCGGCACCAAGAACAAATTCAAACTCCTTGTTGATTACTATGTTGGCGGGCAGATTGTCACGGATAATATTGGTGTGGTTCTGATACTCAAGCCATCCCGGAGTGGTCATATACTCCTGGAAACTCCACAACGGTACATAGAGTTCAATGTTACCTGCACTATTAGTAGGTATATCTGCACGTACTGTAGGCGGAATCAGCGCACGGCTTTCAATTTTCTTAAGACTTGAGCAACCTGAGAAAGGACGTCCAAGGCAGTATTGCAAAGAACTGGGCAATGTAATCTCTTTCATTCTGCTACAATTATTGAACGCGTAATTGTCTATCTCCTCAAGTCCTTCATTGAATGAAACGCCCTTAAGAGCGGTGTTGCCGCTAAAAGCGTAACCGTCAATAGTTTTTAAGGTTGAAGGGAATACCAGGGTATCGATGGCACAACCTGAGAAAGAATAATAACCGACATTTCTCAATCCTTCTTCAAATTCAACCTTAGCCAGATTTTTGTTGCCTCTAAAGCAATATGATGATATATAGGTCAATGCTCCTGGCAGATGCAAGGACTTTAGGTCACAATATTCAAAACAATCAGAACCTATTGATGAAAGAGTTGAAGGCAGTGATACTGATTCCAGACGGTCACAACTGTAAAAGCACTGATACGGAAGCGACGTTACGCCCTCTGGAATAGCTATGCTCTGAAGTGAATCACAATTATAAAAGACATTATCTCCGGTAATATTATTTACGCTTGGCGGTATGATAATATTGTTGATACCCGTATAAGAGAAAGCAGATCCTCTGATTGCTTTAAGTGTATCAGGCAAAATAACAGTTTCAATCTGCCAGCAATTATAAAGCGCCTGATAAGGGATATCAGAAATGGATAGACCGCTCAGATCAAGATAAACCAGATTGTGCATCTGCCTTAACTGATACCAGTCAGTCTCATCAATGGTACCTGTCTTTACAATCAGTTTGTTGACCTCGGCATATACACGGACTTTGGGGAGTGCATCGGCCACAACAATATAGCCTAACTCACCATTGTCAACTGAATCTATCACCACCGTGCCGTAAGAAATATCATCGGCTATCACGCAGCAGTCTTCTATATAATCAGTAATCACATAATCCTTCAGTGACTCGCCGGGTACATACAACTTGATCTTGTTGTTTGCAGAGGAGATACGCCCCACGACCACTGGGGGAACCGCACCTTTGAATATGAATGAAACGTTGTCCCTGTCAATGATTGAACCTTTTATGTATTCCACATTCTCAGGAATCACGAACTCAGTCATGTTTCTGAAAGGATAGAATGTGTTCTCTCCTATCCAGCGGATGGTTGAAGGCAGGACAACCTTCTTTGTATTGTTCTGCAGATAAGAGTAATATCCTTCAGTTGCCACAACCACATAAACGGCATCGTTATATATGATGGTTTCAGGAATTACCAGGGTTTCAGGAGCGACATCGGTCTTGTTAAAGTACACGAACCGGGCAAGATGCTTGGTTGCATCCAACTTGTAACGGAAGCCGTCAACCGTAACGACACTTGATGAGAAAGTACAACTGTCCATATCATACAACATGGCGGCAGCTTTAAGTTCCTCAACACTCTGAGCCTGCAACAAACCGCCTGATAAGGACGCTGCAACAAGCATTGAACACAGAAATAGGATTCTTTTCATTGATTTATTATAAAAATGTTAATAACTTATTTTCCTAGTAAACTATTGAAAATCATTAATTGGCCAGGACCTTACATCCAAAATTTTGACAAAAATACCTATTTAAACAGAAACGCGCAACCTATTTTATAATAATAATTAAATAATTGACAGATTTGTAAAAAAACAGTCGAATTCAAATTCAGACAAAACCTGCAAAAAAAATAACAGCCTTAATAAATATTAATTGTCTTAACTTTTCGCGGGATTGACTATATTGTTAACGACTAACGTCACAAGAGAGTCAATAAACAAAACAAAAAAATAAGGACACAATGAAAAAGATTATGATGGCTGCCCTGATGATGGCAGTATGCCTTACAGCAGGCGCAAAGAAAAAAGAGGTTAAAGAGCCTCAGTTCGGAGTAAAATCCGGTGTTATCACAGTTTCATCCGATATGGGTGACATGCCCGATTTCTCTACAATTACAGCTATGGGAGGAGGCGCATCTTTCGGCGACAGCACCTTCATGAACATGATGAACAGTTTCGATGCAAGTGCCATGAGAGAGCAGATCTATTTTGATGATTACGGAAAGAAGTCAGCAAGAATAACCGTTTACGGTGAGACTATCACCCGCGTAATTTCTGTAGGTGACACAACCTATACCATCAACGAGAAAGAAAACACTGCTACAGCAATGCCTATATTCGGCGGTGGTCGTGGCGGCCGTGGAGGTTTCGGTGGATTCGGTGGCGGCTTCGGCATGGGAGGTGCCCAGATAGGTCAGCTTGGTGAGATAGACTGGCTCAACCTGGACAAGAAGACCATTCGCCGCAACAAGATCAAGGAACTGGGTGAGGAGCAGGTAGCAGGTCTCACTTGCAAGAAGTATTCAATGAGCCCCAGCAACCAGATGGGTTTCACTCAGAACATCACAGTATGCGTTTACGAGGGAATTCCTCTGTCAACTGTAACTGAAAGTGACTGGTCAACCACAAGCCAGACCGCAATGAACTTCATTGCCGAGGATGTTGATCCTTCATTCTTCACACTCCCCAAGGGCTGCAAGGTAAGCCAGCCTAACATGGGCGGCTTTGGCGGCGGTGACTTCATGATGATGGGCGGTGACTTCGGCGGCTTTGGCGGCGGCGGTTTCGGCGGCGGCTTTGGCGGAGGCTTCGGCGGATTCTAATCCAGACTTAAAATAAAAAAGGGTCGCTTGATTGCGGCCCTTTTTTATTTTAAGTCTGGATTGAATCCCTTTCCTTTTTTTATTTCGCTAACGCGAAAGCGCTCACTCCTTTCGCTTGGCGGCCCTCCGGGACCGCTCTCGCCCTATGGGCTCGCCATAACTGCTTTCTGTTAGCCTTTAGCTTAATTGTGAAAGGAGGATTGCAAGACTTCGCTTAGTGTGGGATGAGCGTGGATTACAGATTTAAGTTGTTCCAATGTGGCACCCAGGTTCATGGCGGTGGTTATTTCATGGATGAGATCTGAGGCATGGGCACCCATAAGGTGGGCTCCCAGTATTACACCGTTTTCTGACACTATCAGTTTGCAGTACCCATCGGTTTCATCCATTGAGACGGCCTTGCCGTTGGCGCGGTAGAATGACTTGAGGCAGCGTACCTGGAGTCCCTGTTCTTTACACTGTTCCTCCGTAAGTCCGACCATAGCAACCTCTGGCATGGTGAAAACCGCTGCGGGAATCAGGTCAAAGCGTATGCTGTCCTGCTGGTCACAGATGTAATTGAGCGCATGAAGTCCCTGATATGTGGCAGCATGAGCCAGCATTATTCCGCCTGTGACATCACCCACGGCAAATATACCGGGTACTGATGTCTCAAAGCGGTCGTTCACCGTGATACCTTTACGAGTGTAATCTATACCGGCAACCTCAAGGTTCAGCCCATCAGTGTTTGGACGGCGGCCCACAGCCATAAGAATCTTATCGGCTTGGACTATGCACTCCTTATCCTTCTTGACATAAGTTACGGTATTGCCGTCTATGGCTGTCACCTGAGCCTGCACCTCAATGTTGATGCCACGCTTGGTGAGTGACTGCTTAAGACGTTTGGCCAGATCCACATCAAAGCGCGGCAGTATATTGGGGCAGAACTCCAATACCGTTACCTCACTACCGAAACTACGGAATATTGATGCAAACTCAAGGCCGATAACCCCGCCACCAATCACGCAGAGGCTCTCAGGAACTTCGGTCAAGTCCAGAATCTCCTTCGATGTAAGGCAACTGTCAGCGCCTGGTATCGGTAATGAAGCCGATACGGAACCTGTTGCTATGATGATTTTATCGGCAGTATATTCCTTACCATCACAAACAACGGTCTTGGAATCCTTGAACTGAGCCTTGCCGCGTACCACCTGAATGTTCTTGAGCAGCATGTCTATGCCACCGCGCAGTTGCTCAATTACAGCCTGCTTGCGCTCTGCAACAGCAGCAAATGACGGTTTGCAGTCAAGCCCTGCCTTGAGGTTCTGCTCAATCAACTCAGCATAATGACAGAATGTCTTGGTGGGAATGCAACCCTCGTTAAGACATGTTCCTCCAAGCGGCCCTTCTGATATGAGGGTTACCTCCAATCCGCGTTTTGCAGCCTCTACGGCAGTTTCATAGCCGCCGGGGCCTGCGCCTATAATCAACAGCTTCATGCGTCCCAATACTTTAGGATAGGATTACGGGCAGCAGTAGTCTCATCGGGGCGGGATATGGGTGTGTTGTGCGGTGCGCCGTGCAGGATATCGGGATCCTGGGCAGCCTCAGCTGCAATCTTGCGCATCACCTCAATAAACTCATCCAGCGTCTCCTTTGACTCTGTCTCAGTAGGCTCAATCATGATGGCCTGATGGAACAGCAGCGGGAAATAGATGGTGGGGGCGTGGAACCCAAAGTCAAGCAACCTTTTGGCCACATCCAGTGTTGCGGCACCCTCCTTGCCCTCACATGCGCCGTCATTGATAAGTCCGTCAAATACGAACTCATGCTTGCATACTGTGGGTATGGGTAGCTTGTAGCAGTCCTTGAGGCTCTCCTTTATGTAGTTGGCGCCCAGGGTAGCCAGCTTGCCGCACAGTTTCACGTTCTCACGGCCCAGCATCAGGATATATGCATATGCACGCAGTATCACACCAAAGTTGCCGTTGAATCCTGATACGTTTACGCCCAGGAACGGAACCAGTTTCTCGCAGACTCCTACAGGGCCGCTTCCGGGACCACCGCCTCCATGGGGAGTAGAGAATGACTTGTGCAGGTTAAGGTGCATCACGTCAAATCCCATATCGCCCGGACGTACCGTGCCTATAAGCGGGTTCATGTTGGCTCCGTCATAATAGAGCAGACCGCCTGCGGCATGTACCAGCTGTGCTATCTCCCTGATCTCTTTTTCAAAGAGTCCCAGGGTGTTGGGGTTGGTCATCATGATACCGGCAATGGTATCGTCCAACAGAGGTTTCAGATCCTCTACATCTACCAGACCGTTAGCGTTTGACTTTACCACTACCACATCCAGGCCACATACTGCGGCACTGGCGGGGTTGGTGCCGTGTGCACTGTCAGGCACGATAATGCGGGTACGCTTAGTATCACCGCGTGACATATGGTACTCGCGGATTATCATCAGGCCGGTAAGTTCACCGTGTGCACCTGCGCAGGGCTTGAAGGTAAAGTGTTTCATGCCGGTTATGGCGGCAAGGGCACTGTTCATACCTTCATAAACGGCATCCACACCTGGTACATCCTTCTGTAACGGATGAATGGCATTGAACGCCGGCATGGCTGCAATCTCCTCATTTATCTTGGGATTGTACTTCATGGTGCAGCTGCCCAGCGGATAGAATCCGGTGTCAACGCCAAAGTTCATCTGGCTCAGGTTGGTATAGTGGCGCACTACATCAACCTCACTTACCTCTGGCAATTGGGGCGCACTGTTCCTTAAGAGAGTGGCGGGAATTGCCTTGTTATCGGCGCACTTGCTACAAGCCTGAGGCAGAGAGTATCCCACGCGGCCAGGCTTGCTTAACTCAAATATCAGTTTGTCGTAGTACTTCATACTATTAATGATGACTTCGCCATCAGCTATTGGCTGTTAGCTGTTAGCTATTGGCCAATGGCTAATAGCCAAAGTAGGGGCATCGCCCCGAAACAGCTATCGCGAAGCGATATTTATTAATGCATCAATCTCCTCATAGGAGCGTTTCTCTGTGACGCAGAAACTCACATAACCCTCCTCTGTCTCAAGAGCTCCAAAGAAGCCTGCATCGGCCAGTTTCTTCTGGACCTGCGCGGCGGGAACCTTTGACTTGAGCACAAACTCTTTCAGGAATACGGCATCCTTGAATACGGGTTCAAACAGGCCGGTTTCAATCAGTTTGTCATACAAATAATGGGCGCGCTGATAGCACAGGTCGTTAACCTGCTTCATACCCTGGGGCCCCATAAGTGACAGATATACTGTTACCCACAGCGCCATGAGGCTCTCGTTTGAGCAGATGTTGCTGGTGGCTTTCTCGCGTCGGATGTGCTGCTCTCGGGCCTGCAGGGTGAGCACGAATGCACGGCGGCCTTCCTTATCGGTGGTTTGGCCCACTATACGGCCGGGCAACTTGCGCATGTAATCCTGGCGGCAGGCCATGAAGCCTACGTACGGGCCTCCGTAACACAACGGTATTCCCAACGGCTGGCCGTCACCTACGGCGACATCGGCGCCCCACTCTGCGGGTGTCTTTACTACTGCCAGGGCCGACGGGTCACAATAGACTGTGAGCATTGCCTTGTCGGCGTGCAGGGCATCGGCAATTCCCTCCAGGTTCTCTATTATTCCGAACCTGTTTACTGAAGGTACTATTGCTCCGGCTACATCACCCTGGGCTATCAGGGCCTCAAGTGATGATTTGCAGGTCTGGCCGTTCTCCTGTGCTATCTCCTTTATGGTTATTCCTGCGTACTTGGCATAGGTGGCTATCACTCCCCTTACCTGCGGCAGCAGGGTGTTTGATACCAGCACTGTGTTCTTTTTCTTGGCCTGAGCTACCATCATACGCATTGACTCGGCGGCAGCTGTGGGGCCGTCATACATGGAGGCGTTGCTCACGTCCATTCCTGTCAGGGTGCAGATCATGCTCTGGTACTCGAATATGTACCTTAGCGTGCCTTGCGATATCTCGCACTGGTATGGGGTGTAGGCGGTCAGGAACTCGCTGCGCTGGGTTATGTAGGGTATCACCGCAGGAGTATAGTGGTCATAGGCTCCTGCTCCGGCAAAGACCTTGAACTTGGGGTTCTTGGCAGCAAGGCCTTCAAAGAAGTCGCAGACCTGCTGCTCGGTCATGGGATCGGGCAGGTCATACTCGCCTTTGAACAGGCAGTCCTGTGGAACATCGGCATACAGGTCATCAAGACTCTTCACTCCTATGCGGTCAAGCATGGCGCGGATGTCTTGATCTGTCTGCGGGAAATACTGGAAACCGGCCATTACTCCTTGATAAATGCTTTGTATGCCGATGCGTCCATCAGGTCGTCAAGTTCTGATGCGTCACTCATCTTTACCTTGATTATCCAGTTCTCAAAGGCGTCGTCGTTTACCAACTTGGGATCATCTACTACCTCCTCGTTCACCTCTGTTACTGTTCCGCTTACAGGGCTGAAGAGGTCACTGGCGGCTTTTACGCTCTCCAGAGCTCCGAATTCGCTGCCTTTCTCCAGGTCATCATCTACGTCGGGGCAGTCTACGTAGGTTATCTCTCCCATCTCTTTTTGGGCGAAATCTGTTACTCCGATGATTGCTGTTTCACCTTCTACTTTTACCCACTCGTGGGTTTCACTGTACTTGAGGCCTTCTACTACTTTACTCATTGTTGCTATATTTATTTCGTTATTTATGCTCATTTTGGTCGCGGGAGAGCTTGGGTAGATAAAACTTCGCTTCGCTCATCCCTCCCACTCCTTCGGAGCGGGCCCCTCCCATTTACGAGGCCATGGGTGGCCACGGTTTTCCTTACCCAAATCTCTCTCGCTCTCAACTGCGGATTCGAAAGAGATTCAGGAGAGCGGGCTTTTTATTTTTTGTATTTGGTTTCGTAGAAACGTTTCTTTATTACTTTGCCTGGGAAGACTTTTTTACGGATTCGTATAAACAACTCTGTATCCAATGCAGAATACTCTGACTTTACCAGGGCAAAGCAGATGCTGCGGTCTAGGGTTATGCTGTGATAACCGGTTGTTACCTCGCCGATTACGGTTCCATCCTCAAGTTCTACGGGGTAGCCGTGGCGGGGGATGGCTCGGTCGAAGATTTCTATGCCAACCAGTTTCTTTTCCACTCCACTTTCCTTTTGGGTTACCAGGGCTTCACGGCCTATGAACTCGGCTTTGGTTAACTTGCAGAAGATGCCTAAACCGGCTTCTATGGGGGTGATGTCGGGGCTCAGTTCATCTCCGTATAGGGGCAGGCCGGCTTCAAAGCGGAGGGTGTCGCGACAGCCTAAGCCGCAGGGCTGGACTCCGGCTTTCAGCAGACGGTCCCATATCTCGATTGTGTCCTGCAGGGTGGCGTAGAGTTCAAAGCCGTCCTCGCCGGTGTAACCGGAGCGGCTTACTATCAGACGATGGCCGTTGTACTCTGCGTTGCAATACTCGTAGAAGCATAACTTTTTGGTACAATCAAGTCCTAATACATCCAGGACTATTTTTTCTGATTCCGGGCCCTGAATGGCAATCTGCCCCCACGCGTCTGACTGGTTGTCAATTTTTACATCATAACCGATGCTGTTCCTGAGCATCCAATCATAGTCCTTGTCTATATTGGCGGCGTTTACCACCAGCAGGAAACGGTCGGGCTCAAACTCGCGGTAAACCAAAAGGTCATCAACGCAGCCTCCAGTGGGATAAAGCATCATTCCGTACAGAATCTTGCCGGGGCGGAAACCGCTGATGTCATTCGTGAAGATATGGTTTATGTAACGTTCGGCATCCGGACCGCTTATGAATATCTCGCCCATGTGAGAAACGTCAAACATTCCTACATGATTCCTTACGGCCTGATGCTCCTGCGTTATGCCGGCATACTGTATGGGCATGTCAAAACCGGCAAAGGGGCTCATCTGTGCTCCCAATGCCACATGACTGCCGTGCAGACAGGTTTTCTTAATTTCTCCGTCCATATTTTATAAAGTTATCATCAAGATAGGCCTTCTCTATTTCAAGCACCTCAGCCAATTGGCCGGTACTTAAAAAAAGGCTCTCATTACAGAAACAATCAACTACCCTGCTCCTCAAATCATCTATACTTAAATCAACTCCTAAATCCTTCAGATTAGCCACTCGCTGCCTCACCGACCTGATTCCTTTGCTTTCAAGTTTCTCTTTTGACGGAGTTATGGCACGTTCCATCTCCGTAAGGTCGGTATCATAAAGCAGCGTGCCGTGCACTATGCAACCGGTTGATGTGGCATAGCAGGCATTACCTGAAACCTTGCGGCCACCCACCATCACGTCATTGTGCTCCGTACGTACAGCATCCAGCCTCATACCCTTCAACGCCCCGGCCAGGCTTGACAGATACATGTCAAAAGCCCTGTTGACATCAGACTCCGGAGTTATGTATGATATCATCAGATTGCCACTGTCTGCATAGACGCATCCTCCACCGCTTTTGCGACGGTACATACTTATACCGTGCTCGCGGCAATAAGGAACATTGACCTCTGCCTCCATATCCTGATTACGCCCGAATATCACCGTAGGCCCTACGCTCCATACAAACAGGGAGTCCGGAGCATTCATCACAGCCCACTCCTCAAGCGACAGCCAGAATACCAGCCTGCGCCCGCTTTCAATCTCGCCCTCAGGCATCCTCAACCACTTCATACAGAACTGATTTTTACAAAAATAGCGTATTCGCTATAAGCAATACGCTATTATATCAAAAGGTTTTCAACAACTTTTCAGACACAAAAATAAATGGCAGCCAACCTTACAAGACTGCCATTTATCCGGGGTCCATGCGTTAGGGTTAGAAAAGGTAATAAACCCTGAACACACTTAACGGACACCTTTTCATTCCAACATTGCCTTTTTACAGTCCTGAATGTCATCCCGACATCGCAGAATTGCATGACAAATGTCGGACAAATAACGATAGAAATAATAGTCAAAAAAGAAATATAGTTGTCAAAATCGAAACAAATGCAAGTTTTTAGAAGTATATTTGTTGTCAAAAATGAAATCAGCGTACTAATTTATGAATAGATTCAGCATAAAGGACATGATCAATATGCCTCAAAATGAACAGGAGGCAATATATAAAGACCAGATTGTCGTGATCAGCGTCAACCTTCACGGAATAGCAACCGTTCAGGACCTGTTTGCTATAGATGCTTTTGCCATAGGTTACATTCTGGAGGGATATAGCATTACCGAATTCAACAATGACCAATACAGGTTGGAACCCGGAAAGGTCTTCATTCTTGCCCCTACTCACACATGCCGTCTGGTAGAGTGCAGCAAGGATTACAAGGTACGCCTTTTGCTTCTTGACTCCAACGGCCACAACCTCTCTGTCCATCTCAATTATCTGGTAAAGTCTGAAAGATGGATACAGACCTATTTCCACCCTGTACTCAAACTCAATGAGGACGAATCAAAAACCATGAATGACTGCATCGACAAGATAGTGGAGCAGACAAAACGCATAAACTGCCCTAACCGCGTAGCTTTCCTAAGGCTTGCCATCACCTGGCATCATGTGGAACTGGACAACATCATGCAGGAGCACATGAATGAGGTGACTGATAACAACAAGCCCCTTACCAGGCAACAGACTTTGGCCCGACAGCTATACCGTCTGATCATAAACAACTACCGCACAAAGCATCAGGTCAAGTTCTATTCAGAGCAGATGTGCCTTACGCCACAATATCTGAACCAGATAGCAAGCAACATTTTTGGAAAGACACTGAGCGCAATCATTTCTGACCTGTTGTTCTCCACTGCCAGATCCATGATTCTGGCATCAGAGATGAGCATACAGGAGATTGCTGACGAACTGAGTTTTCCGGATCAGGCTTCATTCAGCAAGTTCATAAAGAAGACAACAGGAGTAAGCCCCAGCACTCTCCGCAAAATGAATCCTCACAAGGATTCTATCTGAAATCATTGAAACGGTAGCCGAATGATATCACAAACATGGATGTGTCACCGAACGTGCGGCTCTCACTCCAGTTGGTCCCCGATGCACTTGCCGAGAAACCGCTATAGGACTTGAGTATGTCACGCCAAGTCAGGCTGAATGTGGCCTGACGCTCCTTAAGGAAGCTGTAATTGGCCGATATGCTCCACAGGCACTCCGAGCGGTTGGCCGACTCCATCTCATAACCGAACGGACGGTTGTAATTGATTCTTGTGGATGCGCCGAGTCCGAACGATGACTGATATGAGATGTCCGCACTCGCCGTAATACGCTTACCGCCGTTAGATGTTTCCATGTAGTCACTCTTGCTGTCATCCATGCTGTAGCCTACATTTCCCCTCAGCACCCAGAAACGGTCGGAGTAAGCACTTTCCAGAGTCAGGCTGAGCCTGCTGTAATCCGTAGCACTCTTGTTGGCAGCCGCATCGGTAAAACTCTGGACATACGCCACGTTATGACTCAGCGAATGGTTTACGGTAAAGTTCAGGGAGAGGTCGCGGAACGGATAGGTAAGGAACAGATACTCGCTCATATTCCAACTGCCGTTGATGTTATCGGGCGATGTTATACGGGCACCGGTCTGCCTATCCATCCTGGTAAGGGTTGTTATCTGATTTATTGTGGTCCCCCAACTTACACGGGTACGCATCCAGGACTGCAACTGGAACTCCACATTCACGTTATGCGAGAAAGAGTTCTTGAGGTTGCTGTTTCCCTCACGTATGTTCATAGGGTCACTGTAGTCTGTAACCATGGAAAGCTGCTCTACTCCCGGCAGTCCGTTTGATCCGTTGTAACCCAATCCTATCTGGCTCTTCTTGAATATCTTGAAACGGAAATTGGCATTGGCGTTATATCGGATGCCTTTGTAACTGATATGCTCGTCATCCTTACCGGGCATCTTGTTCAGATTGTCAATGGTCATCAGCACCGGGGCCGCATTGACTGACAAATTGATCCTATATACGGAATCAGAGTAGTTGTAATCCACATCGAACGAGTTGTTCAAATTGCTGTTGCGCCTCTCATAATAGAGTGAATCCACCTCACTCAAAGTGCCGTCATCACCCATATCCTCATAACTCTGTGTGCTCTTTCCGTCATCATAAGAGAAGTTGTAACCCACTCCAAGGTAGCCCGATTCACCCATCCTGCGGTTAAGGCTAACGTTAATTGAGTAATTGTTTGACACTGACGGGGAATATATCCGATGCTCAATCTTGCGGACACTGTCCGTGAACTGGGCAAAACGGCTGTCAGATTTGTTGATGCTGGTATTGTCATTATCGGACCGGCCCATCCTCATGTTCACATAGAGGTTGTATCTTTCATCTGGGCCGAATGATTTGCCGAATCCGCCGTTAAGGCTATATGTGGTGCCGGTGCCTTCAGACTCATTGCTCTGGATGGTGGATCTTATCAGTCCCTCTCCCTCATTAGATACCGAATCAACCGAGTGGCTGCTGCTGTTGTTCCAGTTCTTGGACAAATCCATGCTCATATTGTACCAGGTGTTGTCATTGATACGTCCGTTCAGTCCGGCCGAACCGCCCCAGTTGTGCCCGCCGTTGGAGCTTGTGTTCTCGCTGTATGAGTTCTGAGTGAACTCGGGCATGAACATCTTGTTGAATGACTCGCTCTTGTTCTCATTGTAGTTGTCACCGTAACCCAACTGCGCATTGACCGATACCTTGCCGAACTCCTTGTCATAATAGATATTACCGTTTGAGTTCTCAGTCCTGAGCTGATTGGAGTACTCATACGGAATGGTGTTCCTGCTATATGACGCATACAGTTCAGAGCCACCCTGTTTCCACATTGAGCCATCCACCGATACGCGGTACTTGTCAAAATTCTCTGTAGTACCCAGCTCTACATTGGCAAACAGAGTAAGGTTCATAGGCTCCTTGGTCTGCATGTCCATTACCAGATGATTATCACTCATGCGGTTCAGGGTGTCATCGGGCACCTCATACACCTTGAGGCTCTTGAGCTTGTCAGTGGGCATGTTGTTGAGAGCTATGCTCATGTCACGCTTAAAGAACTGGTCTCCGTTGAGGCGTATCTCATTGATGTCGCGCCCCAGATAGGTCATCTTACCGTCCTCATATTTTAGTCCCGGCAGACGGCGCACCAGGTCCAGCAGAACGCTTCCGGTGGGCATCTCGTATGCATCGGCATTGAAAATGACAGTGTCACCGCGCTGGTACATGCGCTGCAGCTCGGCCACAATCTCCACCTCCTCGGTGGTAAGGGGATTGCTGCGCAGCACTATTGAGTCAAGCTCAACGGTGTAAGTGTGGATTCCGCTCTCGCGTTTCATGGGAGGATCTACAATGGTATCCAGCGTCTGCATGCCTAAATAGGAGATCCTGATGCGCAGACGTGTATCCTTAATCCTGTCGCGGCGTGACATATACGTCCAGAAATCGCCGTCCTTATCGGCCATACTTCCGTCGGTGGCAGTTGTGTCGCCCATACATTTCACCAATATATTGGCTCCCTGAAGCGGATAGGGATCGGGCTCATAATCATCAACTCCATATACCCTACCTGTTACCTGAAATGACTGTTTTATATAAGTACGCAACATAGATTCCACCTCCGGACTGCTCCAGTCCTGCGCACTCACACTAATCGTAAACAGCATCAAAGCTGCCAAAAGGACTCTCTTTAAATTCATGCCTGCTAAGTTATCTCATCTTCTTATACGAAACAACTCCGCAAAAGTCAAAAATAGTACAATTGGGGTCAGACCCCTTTTGTACTATTTTTGAAGAATGATACAAAAGGGGTCTGACCCCAATTGTACTGTTTTTATCTTACATTTTGATAGAAGATGGTTTTATCAGCATATTTTTCTGACAATAAAATCCTTATCTGCTGATAGTTGGCAACAGAGAATGGTAATAAGACCGCGTCACGGCGACCTTCAAAGAGGTCTTTCACGGCCGATTCCAGATTATCGGGTGTAACAACCACACTTGAATCAGGAATGGCAACCGGCATATCCAGGCAGATGTATGCCCCATTCTTTGATACAGACTGCCAGGCTTCTTTTATCTTAGGCTGCATACTGCCAATAAGTTCATCGCTTCTATTACGCAAAGATTCCTGGAGTTCCTGATATTTCTGTGTCAGCTTTTGCTGACCGTCAGCCAGTTCCTTTTCATAGCTGGAACGCATGTTTTCAGTCAACTGCTCCTGCTCTTTCTGATATTCCTCAGTTTTTTTCTTTAAATCATTGTTTAAAGCCTGCATCTCTTCCTGCATCTTGTCCTGTAAGGATTGCAGTTCTTCTCTTGCCGATCTGTACGCATCAATGAAAGCCCTCATCTCAGGTGTATTCAATTCACCCAGTTCCTCATGGCTCATGGCAACATTCATCAGGAGTGAGCGTACGTTATCATCTGTCTCATCTTTTGCATTATAGAGGTTTATCCATTCAGGAGTGGGACGCTGACTGCTGCCATCAAGCCTGAAAGTAATTGGAACAGAGTATTTTACACGCACCGGTTTTCCTTGTTGGACACCGGGAGTCCAATCAGGCATGAGTCCAATGACTCTAAGAGCCTCTGCATCAAGTAACGGATGAACAGACTTCACAACTTCCGGCTCACAGATAGATCCATCCTTGTTAATTATGAATGTGACGATCACTCTTCCCTGAATAGAACTGTCCTTGCACTCTGCAGGATATTTGATGTTTTTTCTAAGAAACTGCAGTAATTCGGCCGTACCGCCGGGGAACTCCGGCTGCTCTTCAACAACCATTGCCGGTTCGTCATCTGATCCTGTGTTAAGCTTTTTAATGCTTATCGGGCCATTGGCAATAGGTCTCTGATTCTCACCATACTCCGGATGTGAGATTGTAAGAACATCATCGGGATTTACAATGCGCATGCTGAATTTGCCTTCATTGTCGGTGAGAGCATGTGAAACGATACGGTTTTCTGCATCCTTCTCAATCACATTGGCCATCATTATGGTTACTCCGGTTTCAGCGTCTGCCACAAATCCGTGAATCACATCACCGGCCTTTACGGTCTGGGGTGCAACCGTGGATTTTGGTTCATTGGGTTCATTGACTTTATCAGGCTGCTTCCCGCTGCTCTGAAGTGTGATTGTCAAATCAGATGAAGGACTCTCATAACTAACCTTTATAGGATCGTAACCTTGTTTGGAAACCGTAACAAGTTCTCCCTTACCGGTAGAATAGGCAAATTCGCCATTTCTGTCAGAACTGCATTTTACAAGAGCGGCAAGCCCGGAGACATTGGATATTACAGTGAATTCAGCCGATGCAATCGGATTGCCTTTTTCATCAACCACCTTTCCGCTTACCTGGAATGTGGTGTTGTCAACAGTCTCTTCCTCATCAATTTCATTTGATGCAGGAACACTCAATACATTGTCTTGATTTACGGCCTTTTCTGTACGCGCAAACAGGACAGATGTCATTCCCAACATGGGAACTAGAAGCAGAAGCCACATGAGGCGTCTCTTCCGGGTTTTTGTTTTGTTCATCATAATAATTCTCTTTTTAATGTTAAGGTTAAAGGAGCTGGCAAGCGCATAGGCCTCTGCGCCGACAGTCCGCATTATCAACAGTTTCTGATAGTCACTGTTACGTATGCCGTAATGATTGATCACTTCATTATCGGCTTCATATTCATGGACTATCTTTATCTCTTGAAGTACAAGCCAGCACACCGGATTAACAATAGTGCAGGCTAAAAGGAATACAAGGTCAAGTGAATGTAGCAGCCTTATATGGGCAAACTCATGCCTTAGGCTTGCCCGGCGTGCAAATCCGTTTTCCGCATCGGATATGACGATGTAGTTCATCCAGCTGAACGGGCCGAATGACTCGTCATGCGTAACCAGCCATACCGTACGGCTTATGCGGCGGCGGTTTTTGCCGCGCAAGAACCGTCTTGCCCTGATGATACTGCGTGACCAGCCCAACAGGAGCATCAGTACATAAGCAGAATACATGCATACCAGTATCACTGCCCACATACTGTGCCCTGCAGGCTCAGAGGTCTCTACCGCCATCATCTGCGGCTCACCTATCAGGATAAAGGTGCCGGACAACTCCTGAGCAAACTCCATACGCTCAATGGTCATCTCGCCCATTACGGGAGTTCTTTCAGGAATGGTAATGTGCAATAAGGGGAGAAGTGCCGAGAGCACCGTTGCTCCTAACAGGTAGAAGCGGTTGAAACGGCAGAACGTAGTTCCGCTGAATGCCACTTTATAGATGGTAAGCAGAACTATCAGGGCAAAAGCCCATTCCATTATGTAAAGAACTATACTACCCATGATTTTTACTTTGCGTTTTCAGCCATTCGGATAAGATCCTTGAGATCGTCAATACTTACCTCCTCCTGATGCACAAGGCAGGATATGAAATCCTTGTATGAGCCGTTAAAGAATCGGGCCACACTCTCCTTGTTCATCAACTCAACGTATTTGTCACGACTCACTGCAGGCTCATACAGAAAGAACCGGGCACCCAGTTCCTGATGCTTTATCATACCGCTTACCTCCAGGCGCCGCACAAACGTGGTCAGCGTATTGAAATTGGGCTGAGGCTCGGGCATGCGTTCCAAAAGATCCCTCATGGACAGCGCCCCGTTATCCCAGAGCACGTTCATGATTGCAAGTTCCTTATCAGTCAGTTTTTTCATATATCAATAATGTTTTGTTCCAGGCTTCCGATGCAAATAAATTACATTTTGTAAAAACAACCAAACATTTTGACAATTATTTGTACTTTCGTTGTAAATATAAACATACAGCACGAAAAAAGAGGGCGGATAAAAGTCCGCCCTCTTTCGCAAATGTGCAATTGGGGTCAGGCCCCAATTGTACTATAACCTCCAGTTGACCTTCTTGTCCGGATACTTTGCGATGGTTTTTCGGAGCTTTTTGTAGTTATCCTCTGAATACGGAATAACAAAATAACTTCTTTTGCCTGTAAACAGATCCTTGACAGCTTTTTCCAGATTCTCCACAGGTTCCGCGTCTTTGAAATCACCTCCGAAACAATCTACCCCATACTGCTCAGACGCTGTTGACAAAACTTCTACACCTATCCAATCGGATTCTTCAGTACTTGTAGAAACGATCTCATTTATTATTGGACTAGGGTTACGATAACTTACATTATGTAATTGTTTTCTTCGGAGTATTTTTTGGACCTCATTCCGGGTCTCTAAGGGTGCATCGGGCCAAACCGTGACAGTCACTACCTGTATGTCTTCCTTGGTAAGGTCAGGAGCATCCAGATAATCTTCCAGCTCGTTGAGTTCAAAATGACGCGTTTGAGTTCCAAACACATACTCATCATAATCATTCTCAAGATGACGAACTTTTATTTTTTCCGCACTTATACCTTGAGCCTGGACAAATAAGAGGATCTCATTATAATCGAAAATACCGGTTCCTGTAACAGGCCTGTAGCCTTCCTGAACGATATTCAACAGCATCCTGTTGCGGATTGTTTCTTTCAGGTCAATGATTGGTCCCATGGGAACATCGGGATGGATCTCAAGGCGAACATATCGGATTTTCATTCCGTCTGATATTGCCTTGTCTATATAATCATCGAGGTCCTCAATACGAATATTTTTATATGAGGTCTCTCTTTTGAAAACATCCTGACCGTTATCATTATCAAACAATGCTAAAGAAACGCTTAACCGGGCAGGATTATCATAAACCCTGATACGCAGATCCTTATTGACTTTGTTGGTCTTTGCCTGTTCGGGATTGGCGGCAGCAGACCTGACTTCTTTTTTCATGAGTTTTCCTTCAGAATCATATGATCTGGGTAGAGCCTCACTTATTTTCATTGCATACATGCCACGGGCAAACAGCTGCTGACTATCGGTGCATTGGTCATAATGCTTTCCGAATTTGCTCATACACACTTCATCGCGTACTTCTTTATATGCTTTCTGCAGCTCATACTTTACATCACTCCATACGGCAGATGATGTAGCACGGTCATAATCTAATGAGAATACATGTTTTATTGTAGTCTGAACAGTTCCATAACCTTCCATGTCATAATCTTCTATAACAGGGAGCCTGCTGTCATTATCAGGATTCTGAATGAATTGCTTGGCAAGGTCCTTGATTTCATCAATTGTCACTGTTCTTGCTATCAGTCCGTTTTTTACATATATCTCATTATTCTTATTGATATGTATTGACATGACATTCCTTTGACGAATGATCATTTCATCGGGTTTTCTATCCTCGTCACTTACCACTTCATCATCTCCTATAACCCTTATGAATTGAGGCATCGTTATGGCAGGAGAAGCTTCAGCAGGTTCAGGTAACCTGAAAGACATTTCAACATTACTTTGCGTGAAACGCAGTTTATCATCCAGATTTACGGCCTTCTCTGTACGCGCAAACAGGACAGATGTCACTCCCAGCATGGGGACGAGAAGCAGCAGCCATATGAGGCGACTCTTCCGGGTTTTGTTCTTGTTCATCATAATGATTCGCTTTTTAATGTTAAGGTTAAAGGAGCTGGCAAGCGCATAGGCCTCTGCGCCGACAGCTTTTATCAGTAAAAGTCTCTGATAGTCCTGTTCCTGGATGCCGTAACGGTTGATTACTTCGTCATCGGCCTCATATTCGTGGACTATCTTTATCTCCTGGAGTACCAGCCAGCACACGGGGTTTACTATGGTGCAGGCCAGCAATACAACAAGGTCTATCGAGTGTAAGAGTTTTACGTGCGAGTACTCGTGACGCAGGCTGGCGCGACGGGCGAATCCGTTCTCGGAGTCCGATATCACTATGTAGTTCATCCAGCTGAACGGGCCGTACTGCTCGCTGTGGGTGACCAGCCAGACAGTGCGGCTCAGACGGCGGCGGGGCTTGCCGTGCAGGAACTTGCGGGCTCTTATAATTCCGCGCGTCCATCCTATTATAAGGGTCAGCACATAGATTGAATATGTACCGATGAGCATTACCGCCCAGAGGCTGGTTTTGCGTTCGGGCTGCTGGATATCAGTAGTTTCATCGGCCAGTATGGATATGGGCTCACTTGCAAACGTGAATGTCCCTGACAGTTCCCGGGCAAAATAGGTCTCCTCTATCGAGAGGCCGGCTGCCACGGGGGTACTGTCAGAAATAGTCACGTGCACAAGGGGAAGAAGAGCCGAGAGCAACGTGGCTCCCAGCAGGTAAAACCGGTTGAATCGGTGCAGAGTGGTTCCGCTGAAGGCCGCCTTGTAAATGGCTATCAGCACCAGCAGGGCAAACGCCCACTCTATTATATAAAGGACTATGCTACCCATATTACTTCTTCTTTTCTACCATTTTGATAAGCTCCTTGAGCTCTTCCACGCTGACCTCCTGCTGCTCTACCAGACAGGAGATGAACTCCATGTATGATCCGCCGAAAAACTTATTGACGCTCTCCTTGTTGACCATCTCGGCGTATTTCTCGCGGCTCACGGCCGGCTCATAAAGGAAGAACCTGGCACCCAGTTCCCTGTGGGTTATCATGCCGCTGCTCTCCAGACGGCGCACAAATGTGGCCACCGTATTGAAGTGCGGCTGCGGCTCGGGCAGGCGCTCCAGAATGTCACGCAT
>JAEEGL012431112.1_pt1 | contig 45837 bp, 47 predicted proteins | sample 9134231 | NCBI WGS metagenome assembly JAEEGL01 (sample SAMN16246548, study PRJNA631951) | gut metagenome | biome: gut microbiome; feature: rumen; material: fiber-attached | host: Bos | place: Iran: Karaj | collected 2018-10 | reverse complement strand
GGCTCGACCGCATGACGAATATGAGCCTGCTCGACGAAAAGCCTACGCCTCTTCGCTCGCTTAAAGGTTATAAAAACGGCATTGACTATAAGCAGCTTTCGTCAGCAATGCCCTATCTCTATCCCGACGAAATCAAGTCGGTAAAATTCAAGGCCGACGCGGGAATTATCGACCAGATTATTGACTGGTTCGGCAAGGATGCAGAAATCAAGGACAACGGCGACGAAACCGTAACCGTCTGCGTCAAGGCAAGTCCCGGAGCGATGGAACACTGGGCGATGCAATATATCAACCACGTCGAAGTCCTCGAGCCGAAGGAACTCAGGGAAGCAATCAAGGCGGATTTGAAGGCTGCCGAGAAGAAGTATAGGTAAGGAGTAAAATATGGGGGATAATATCGGCGGAATAGAACAGAATGAAGTAATAGTTTATCTTTTTAAAATAATGTTTGGCCGGCATTTTGAAAATTACATGGCAAAGCCTATTAGAGAAAAATCTATTAACGAAGAAATGATAATAAAGGGCTGCCTGAGATTAGCGTGGAACGATGCTTTCAGACATACTTCAATCAATACCGAAAGCTTTAATCAGAAGTTGGAAAAAGAAAAGGATGAAACCATTGATGGTGTTTTGTCTGAACTTGTAGACTGGTTTCGGAAATATGCTGATTCTAATACTTGTATTAAAAACATTTATAACGATTCCCCTTTGATAACCGATTTAAAAGATATTAAAGAAACCGAAATCACATTAGGCCACACGCAAAAACTTTTTAATATGGCAGTCAAATACTACCTTTGTATATACATGTTCCGAAACGAATTAGGCGTTGAGGAAATAGTTAAAGAGTATGATTTCAAAAATGCCGATTGCCCGATTGACAGTGTTATCTTAGATTCTTTAAAGGAAAAAGGACTGAAATATAATGGTAATTGGAGCGACATTAAGTGTATTGAAACTTATAAAGAAATGCAAGAAATAATTAGCAAAAACACAAACGGATGTAATTTGCTTTATGATTTTGAAAACTGGAAATAAATGATAAACATATGTAAAACAGGAAGCCCGAAAGAATTCGGGCTTTCTTTCCTTATGCACCGAAATTGGAACATTAAATATGATATTTTATATATAGAGCCGCATGGACGGATGGACAAAAAGACGACCGGAAGCCAAAAATTTTCGGTCAAGCTATTTTGGAAGGCTTGTGTACCCGAAAAGGGACATCAAAAATGTTATTATATATGTGTAAGAAAAAGTTGAAAAAGATTTGATTTATTTATGTTTGGAGGTATGTTATGCGTTTTTACAGAATTGAAGCTACTGTTCTTTCGGACGTTGAGATTCCGAAAAGAAGAACGGAAGAGTTTGACAGCTTTGCAGAGAATATGCAGAATCTCTCCCAGAGGTTTTACCTCAACTCGGATAAGAAAGACTACGTTTTTGCTATCAACACCAATAAGAACAACACCATGCGCCTGGGTGCGATTATCAACGAGAAGAGCGACATTAAGAAGGTGCTCGACAAATACATGAAGCTCTGCGGCTTCGAGGCGGACTATGACCTTATCGAGGAGCAGACGCTTGAATTTCTGCGTGCAAATCTGCGTATGGCGGACAATGCGGACTTCATCGATGACGATAACGATCTTGCCATAAAATTCGGCATTTCTCCACTGTTCGACAGATACTGCGGTCTGAGCTATGACGATAATATTCTCGAGCCCAAAACCCGTGAGCAGATTGTCAGTGAAGCGAAGAGTCATCTGTATTCGGACAGCTTTTTACCCGAAATCGACAGAATTTACGCCGGTAAAAAGCTCAAAGCCCCGACCGGCCATCCCGTTCACTATTTCATAAGAACACGCCTTGACGAAACGAGGCGGGAGCTTTGCCGCTCTCTGATTTCGGCGCTCTATGAGAACGGAAGAATTCTCAACAAGCGCTATGTTTACGCCGATTTCAGCGCAAACGATGATTTTAACCCGCATACACTCGAAGCGCTTTACAGAAGCTGCGAGGGCGGCGCAATTCTGATCAGATACCGTTCCAAGGATGAAGGCAGAAGCAGTCCGTTCGCCCGCAGCAACCCTCACGTTATCGAGGAAATCTGTGAAATGGCGAAGGAATTCCGCAAGTCCGTGCTGACGATTTTCTGGACCGAGCTTGATTCGGTTAAAATCCGCGACGCGTTTCTCGCAAATCTGACCTCCCTGCCGATAGTTGAGATTACCGAGGACATGGCAAACGCCGAGCGCTCCAGGGTGTATCTCTCCGAAAAGGCAAGAGAGTATAAAATCAGAACCGACAGCAAGCTTTTCGAGAACCTGAAGGAGGGTGAAAGCTTCCATCTCGAGCAGCTGAACCGCTGGTTCGACGAGTGGTATACGGATAAGCTGCACAACGTCGTTTACGATCAGTATAAGGATGTTAAAACCGCAAAGGTCGAGGTCGTCAAGGAAGATCCGAAGGGCAATGCTGCAGCTGAGCTTAAGGAAATGATAGGTCTTGACTCTGCCAAGGAGGTTATTGCAAACGCCGTAAACTTCTTTAAGATGCAGAAGCTTTATGACGAGAAGGGACTTAACGTCAACCGCCCGTCGATGCACATGGTATTCACGGGCAATCCCGGCACGGCAAAGACCACCGTTGCCCGTCTGTTTGCGCAGATAATGAAGGACAACGGACTTCTTACCAAGGGCGATCTGTATGAAGTCGGCAGAGCCGATATCGTCGGTCAATACGTCGGTCAGACCGCTCCGCTTGTCAAGAAGCATTTCAAAATGGCGAAGGGCAGCGTGCTGTTTATTGACGAGGCTTACTCGCTCGTTGACGACAGAGACGGTATGTATGGCGACGAGGCGATTAACACGATAGTTCAGGAAATGGAAAACAACCGTGACGACCTCGTTGTAATCTTCGCCGGTTACCCCGACAAGATGGAGGAATTCCTTAACAAGAATCCCGGTCTGCGCTCGAGAATAGCGTTTCATGTCAGCTTTGACGACTACAACACCGGGGAGCTTGTCGAGATTGCCGACCTTATGATAAAAAAGACCGGTCTGAAATTTGACGAAGAAGCGTATCAGAAGCTTGATGAAGTCTTTGACGCAGCAAGAGAGAAGCTGGATTTCGGCAACGGCAGATACGTAAGAAATCTGATTGAACTCTCAACATTAAAGCAGGCGTCACGCCTTGCAAAATCCGACCTTGACCATATCACCGACGAAGAGATGGAAACCATAACCGCAGCGGACATTTCCGCTCCGCTTCTCAGCCACGATGACGGCAAGACGGCAAGGATAGGCTTCTGACACCATGCAGTCGGCAAACAGAATGACAGTCAACAGAATTGAAATACGAAACTTCAACTCTGTTGACTGCTTCAGGGCAAGATTTAAGAAAGGCATAAATGTAATAGATAACGAAAAAGTTCTTGAAATTATACTCTCCATTATTTCGGGACAGTCTTCCCTTTTTTCTTTTGATACAGCCGACAGAGCATCACCGTCTTTTGTCAGGGCGGAATGCTCGGTCGGCGATTGTTGTTTTTGTATTGAAATTACAGAGTCGGACAGAAAATACAAGCTCACTTCTCCCCTGCCCGATTTAACGGAATTAGAAAGAAAAATGTGCATGTTTGAAAACGGTAAAAACGACTGGTCAAGAGAGCTTTACGGCTATCTCAATGAGGATGAATTCTATCCGAATAAAAAGCTTTTAAAACTGACGGGAGGTGCTTCGGCAACGCACAGCTTCAGGGCATATCTCAACCGCTTTGTCGATGAAAACATGCAAAACGGCACGCTCAATTCAAGAGGCGTTTTTATAAACAGAAACAACGCCGAAAAGGCAGTTTTTCAGTTTGAGTGCTTTAAGAAAATGCTTGAATTCCGTGACGGGTTCAACGGTCTGCGTAATATTGACAATACCCTTCTGCCCGTTATTGTAAAAGGTCTTGAAACAGAAAAAAACTCCCTCAACAGACAGGTGTTTGTTGGGGGATGATTCTTTATTGTTCGTTATTGAAACGCTTGTTTTTATGTGTTAGAATGATGTCAGAAAAGGAGCGATCGATATGGATTACAAAAAAGAAGCGCAGGAAAGATGGGGAAAGACCGAGGCATATTCCGAATATGCAGAAAAGGTCAGGAAGTATTCGCCCGAAAAATTCAGTGAAATCAATGCAGGTCTTGACGGTATTTTAGGTGAGTTTGCCGCTTGTATGAAAAGCGGTCTTACACCTGATTCGGCTGAGGCGAAAGCTCTTGTCAGAAAGCTTCGGGAATATATCACCGAAAACTACTACACCTGCACCGATGAAATCCTTGCAGGTCTCGGACAGATGTATGTTAACGACGAAAGATTCAAAAGGAACATTGACAGGCACGCAGACGGCACAGCTGAATATATAAGCGAAGCGATTAAAGGTGAATTATAATGCCGTTTTTTACAATATCGTTCTGTGCGATAATAATTATAATCTTTATTCTTGATAACTTTTTCCTTATCCCGAAGAGCGAATCCGTCACACGAAAGGAATTGTTTTTCGGGCATAATAAGGGCTACATAAACCGCGCCCTTCGCCTCTCCAATGAAAAAATCAAAAGCGGTCAGGTGTGGCGGCTTGATTCCTCTGCCCTGCTTCACGTCGGGATTCCTCACATAGTGACAAACACCGTTGCTATGTTTATTGTCGGTTATGCCGTCGAATCCAAAATCGGCGCTGTAAAGACTCTTATCTGCTATGTCGGTTCTGCTTTCATTTCAGGGTTGTTTATGGCGTTTGTATATAAGCTGAACGAAGGCGAAGGCGCATCGCCCGGAATATTCGGTCTGCTTGCCGTATTCGTCATACTTGCAGTTAAAAGCGGCACGGTAATGTTTTCGGGGTTACCTTTGTTTGCGCTGATTATTCTGGGCATTTATACGGTGACGGGAATAATTACAAACAAAACAGTTATTTGTGAACACCTTTCGGGCTTTGTCGGCGGGATGCTTACAGGATTGCTGATTGTTTGTTTTGGATAAAATTAATATAATACCAGAAGAAACTATATCTCTTTGTGAGGATTTTATGAACAGTCATTATATACCACAATTTATACTTCGCAATTTCTGCAATGATGAAGATAATCTTGTCTATTGCGATTTTGATAATAAAACGACATCCATACGCAACACACGGTCGGTTTTTTCGGAAGAATGTTATTATCCCGACCGGCTGGAAAAGGATTTGAGCAAACAGATAGAGCATTCTTTTGCAAACTTATATCATAACAAACTGGAAAACGCTAAAGGCTCAATCGATTTGACTGCAGATGAAATGTTTATATTAAAAAAATATCTTATAATCTCTTGCTTGAGATATAAGTATTATATGACAGACAGAGACAAGGATTTTCTTAAAAAGATACCGAAAGAATATCATCCTTTATATAGGGTTGATTCCATTGAAGCAATTAATAAAATCATAAACATTGAAAATGATGACGAACTAAGCAAATACCTTGAGCATATTATTGAAGCTCGACATTTTCCCTATGACAGTCAGACTGATAAAGCTGATTATAATCTTCAAATTCTCATGGATGCAAGGGAAGCATATTACAATGATTTGATATTCTTACAATCAAACAGCAATGAAGAATTTGTTATTCCCGATACCGGCAGGGCAATGTATATGGTGAAAGACCCTTTAGCAAAAATGTTTTTTGCGGCTTCACTAAAGATTTCCGAACCTAATCATCCTTTAAACAAACTGATTGACAAACTTACTCCCAGGGACTACACATTTTATCCCTTATCAAAAAACCTGGCATTGTTATCTGTCAGCCCGTTTTACAAAGGATTGATTGACATTTCAGGAGAAGATAAACAATACAATGCAAAGAAGTTTGCTGAAGCCCTAGGTTTTTTTAATTACAAGATTATGGAATCATTTGCCGAAAAAACAGATGGTTTTTATAGTTTTCCGGTATTACCAATCGACGATTTCGATATTCAGCATTTCAATAGTCTTTCTATAAATCAGGCAAAACACTTTATTGCTTTCAGCGATATTTCCAAAATACAACAAAGCATTTCTTTTGCAAAGGTAAATATTAAAAGAGATGTATCCTTTATCCATATATAAGGAGTTAATATGAAAGGCTGTATCAAATTACTAAAAAACATAAATCTGAAACTATATTTTGCCCTGCTTGTTATGGGTTTATGCCCGACGGTATATGTAACGGTACGCACATTTTTCCTCGGTCAGCTGCCGGGCGAATGGGCGTATTCAATCGCAGGTCAGCTGTCTTGGGTTAATCTGATATGCGAGATTATCAACGAGGCGATTATTCTTCCGTTATTCTTCTTTGTCGGCAAGATAGTTAGCGATAAAGATGAATTCACGAACCGTATCAAAACAGGATTACTTACCTCGTTTGGTATCTATCTTGTCCTCGGCACAGTAATATTTACATTTGCCGAGCCGATGCTCAGGCTTATGGCGGCTTCGCCCGATATTATCGACGCTTCTGCTACATACATAAGAATTGAAAGCATTGCCAACATTTTTGGCATTCTTTACAGCTTTGCGTGCGTTGCGCTCATTGCAATTGAACGGGAAAAGCTTGTGTATATCCTCACGGGCGCAAAACTGCTTTTGTCGGTTATCTCGGACACATTTCTCGTATCTTCGCTTCCGTTTTCCGCAAAGCTCGGTGTTAACGGAATCGGTATTTCAAATATCATTGTAAATGCCTGTCTGCTAGCAGTAATACTGATTATGCTGAACCGTCTCGGATACAACATTTTCGGCAATTCAAAGCTGACATTCGGCTGGATGAAGGATTTTGTAAAAATCGGCGGTGTGTCGGGACTTGAATCGTTTGTCAGAAATGTCGCCTATATGGTAATGGTTTCACGGATGGTTAATATGGTCGGTGAGCAAGGCACATACTGGGTTGCTAATAACTTTATCTGGGGCTGGCTGCTGCTTCCCGTTTTACAGCTCGGTGAACTGATTAAGCAGGAAACGGCAAAGAACGAAAAAGCCGTAAGCGAGAACACAAAGGGTTATTTCTCGCTCACGGGAATTATCTGCATTTTATGGTTTGTACTGATTCCGTTTTACAAGCCGTTTATGAAATACGCACTCAATTTCGATGACGTCGACAAGCTGTTCGGACTTGTAATGATACTGCTCGGATTCTATGTTCTGTTCGCATTTCAGAACATTTTCGATGCAACCTTCTACGGCAGAGGCAAAACGAACTATATGCTGTTCGAGTCGGTTGTAACGAATTCAATATACTACGGCATTTTCTTCGTGCTTTATCTTACAGGTGTATGGGTTCCGACATTGACGGGCATAGCCCTGATGTTCGGCGGCGGCAACGCCTTCGACAGTGTTGTGTCGGGAATTGCATATTACGTGTTCAGGAAGAGAAACGAGGTTGAAAAATGATAATTGCAATTGAAGGAATTGTATTGTGCGCACTTTTTACATTGCCGGTCTGGCTCATGTCACGCAATCCGATAAAGGAATTATATAACTATCCCCCTGCTATTCAGGAACGGGTTAAGTCACTTGATGAATACAAGGACCGGATACCAACGCAGAAAAACAAGGTTGCGGCAAAGCTGATTGCATCTGTTATATTTGTTATTATAATCGCTTTGATTCTGCGGTTCATAAACGGATATACAACCTTCTTAAAAAGCTTCGGTTACGGCTTTATTCTGTGGACGGTTGTGAACCTGTACGATGCAGTTGTTCTGGATATTATCTGGTTCTGTCACGATAAGCACTTTGTAATCAAAGGCACAGAGGATATGGTTAAGGATTATCACAACTATTGGTTTCACATAAAAGGTTTCTTTATCGGTGAAGCGCTTGCGATCGTGGTCTGTGCGCTGTCAGGAGTTATTGTTCAGTTTGTTCTGTAAACAAGAGTTTTGAGAAGATGAAGCGCCGTTATGTGTCTGTCAGCATTTGACGGCAGATTGCCCGAAAGCAGAACACTTGCAAATCTGATTGCGTTCTGCGACGGTGCTTATGCGACTGGAAGCGACGGCATACTCTCGCCGTTTGACGGTGAGAACGTCAGCGTTCACAAGGTTGATAACGCACTGCAGAACGTCAAGATACACTCTCCCCTTTTAAGCGGAATAAAGGGCAACCTCGGCAAGTATATTGCAAGAGGAACTAAGGCGATTGTTTATATAGTTAAACGCCAGAGATACGGCAAAAAATGACTCTGAATAACTATCCGTTTAAATAATTGAGCGCAGGGATTTCCCTGCGCTCGTTTTGTTTTTTATACCTATATCAGATTGTTAAGCTTTTCGTTTTTTCTCTTTCACATTTGATAAAAACGTAGTATAATATTACGCAGATCGGAGGAAGGATTTATGAAAAAATGGGTTAAAGTGATAATGGCCGTGTTCGTTCTGGCAGTTGCACTGATTATCGCAACGGCAGTCTATGCGGGTGATTATTACAGCGCGGTTGACGTTGATAAGTATATGACCGACAGCGCCGATGTGCACGTTACCGAAATAAAGCAGGGTTGGTTTTTCGACGGACCCGGCAGCGAAAACGCACTGATATTTTACCCCGGTGCGAAAGTTGACGAAACCGCTTATGCACCTATACTGCGCTCGGTTTCCGAGCAGGGCGTTGACTGTTTTCTTATGAAAATGCCGCTTCATCTCGCTTTATTCAACATGGACAAGGCGGATGAAATCCTTGCCGAATACAATTACTCCGACTACTACCTCGCCGGTCATTCGCTCGGCGGCGCGATGGCAGCCAACCACGCGCACAAGCATCAGGACGGCCCGTCGGGTGTTTTCCTGCTCGCCGCGTATCCGACAGAGGATCTGACCGCTTCGCCGTTCCCGATTGTTTTCATTTACGGCGACCGGGATACCGTTCTCAACCGCGAAGCACTTGAGCAGGGATTTGATCTGTGCCCTGCAGACAGTATGAAAATCGAAATCGCAGGCGGCAACCACGCACAATTCGGCTCCTACGGAGATCAGAAGGGCGACAGCGAAGCAACAATAACGCCTGAAGAACAGTGGCAAATCACAGTTGAAACGATACTCGATACAATCAATCAATAATAATAAAAAAAGCTAGCCATCCTTTGCGCAAACGCTAAGGATGGCTTTAATATTTATCAAATTAAATCATATTAATAAAACTACGGTTCGGGCGTTCTACAGATTAACAAGAACACCTGTTACGCCGGCAATTACAATAAGTAAAATGGGTGAAATCCCCTGCTTTTTAATTTTTCTTGAGCCGAAATATATCAGCGCCAACGCCGCCGTAATAGCGAGCGCCTTCCAGTCAAAAACAGTTTCGGCTGAAACGAAAAAAATGTTATTGAACGCCATATATGCGCCCGTTGCGAGAATTATACCGACCACACACGCCTTAATGCCGTCGATTGCCGACTTAACGCCTTCGTTTTTAATAACATTCTTAAGCAGATTCATAAGAATAATTACAATTAAAAACGCGGGCAGTATTGTCGCAGTAGTGGCAATCAGCGCGCCGAGCACTCCGCCCTGAGCCGAGCCGACATAAGTCGCGAGATTAACGGCAATCGGTCCGGGTGTGCTCTCGCTTATGGCTATCATATCCGAAAGCCTTTCGTCGTCAAGCCAGCCGTATGCTACGGCGGTTTCGCGGATAAGCGGTATCGCACCGTAGCCGCCGCCGAACGCGAATGCACCGACCTTCAGAAATCCGAGGAAGAGTTCAAGGTAAATCATTTCGACTCCTCCTTTTTCTTATTCCTTTTTGCAAGGTAAACGATAAGCGAAACCGTTGCACATATAAGCATAATAACAACCGACGAAATTCTTACGGATGCGATATCAATCGCCATCATCGCTGCAAATGCGAACGCGGCAAGTATATAGGTCAGCGGTTTCTTTTCAAGCTTTCTGAACATGCGTATTGCAGCGTCGATAATCAGTATCGCAACCGCGAGCTTTATACCGTAAAATGCGCCCGCAACCCATTTTACCTCCATAAACCGTTCAAGGAAGAACGAGATTGCGAGTATGATAATAAATGACGGCGTTACCATACCGAGCGTTGCAAATAGCGCGCCGATAAAGCCCTTCTGCTTATTGCCGACATAGGTTGAGCAGTTAATGGCAACCGGTCCCGGAGTGGATTCGGCGAGTACCGTGATATTGGTCATCTCGTCGCCGGTTATCCACTTTTTCTTCTCAACGCAGGTACGCTCAATAAGCGGAAGCATGGCATAGCCTCCGCCGAACGTGAACAAGCCTATTTTTGCAAATGTGAAAAACAGTTCAAGCAGTTTTTTCATGATGTGTTTCCGTTTCGTTTTATTTCGCAACAATTATACACTACTGTTCAATTCCGTGTCAACGGAAAAGACGGGAAACGTACCGCTTCCCGTCAGCGCTTTTCAACTTATAAAAAGGGATTATTTGCCGGCAAACGGGAAGCCGAAGATTTCCTTGAGCCACGCTACACTGTCAGAAGTCCAGTGTGAAGTACGCGAACACATATCAAGCGCATTTGCGTTAACGGTTTCGTCGGCAACCGAGAAGCCGTGCGGCGCGTCGCTGTAAATATGACATTCGTATCCTATGCCGTGTCTGTTGAGTGCGGTGAGAAATTCAACCGTGTTTTCAATCGGCACGGTATTGTCGTTTCTGCTGGCAAAAATGAAGCACGGGCAGGTGTTTGCGTCAACAGCGGCAACAACATCCGTTGCCTCTGAGCTGTATCGGTTTACGGTTTCACGGTTGAGCACGGGATAGCCGAGAATTACCGCGTTCGGCTTGCACGCGGAAACGGTTGCCGCGCAGCCCGCAAGGTGACCGCCCGCAGAAAAACCGATAACCGCAATTCTGTCGGTATCAACCGCCCATTCCTCGCTATTTTCAATTATCAGTCGGTATGCCTGCTCGTAGTCGTCGAGCGGATTTCTCCACTCCCTGTGTTCGGCTACCGAATAGCGCAGGACAAAGACCTGAAAGCCCGCGCCAAGATATACCAGCGCTATCGGGTCCGCCTCCCTGTCAGAACAGAAGCTGTAACCGCCGCCGGGAAGAACAATTACGGCAGGACGCCTGTTTATATTTGAGAACTCGCCGCCCGTTTTCTGTATATAGGCAGTAAGCTTTACGTTTCTCTTTTCATTGAGTATTATCTCTTCAGCTTTCACAGTTTTTCACCGCTTCCTTTTTATGTTTGCCCGTTTAATGAAATTATAACACAATTATACAGTTCACTCAATAGACAGATACGGCACTTTTGATTTTCGAATACACGGGGAAAGCCTGTTGCCGTTGACTTTATTGACTGTGTTTATTATAATTGAGATGTTGGAAAATACGTTTGTCTTAACGGTGGAATTATGAATAAATGGGATTTTTATACAACCAAAGAATTAAAGCCCGAAGGCTGGCTTTTGCGTCAGCTTGAAATTCAGGCAAAGGGTTTAAGCGGTAATCTTCACAAAATCTGGCCCGACGTGCGTGACAGCGCCTGGATAGGCGGAGAGCGCGAGGGCTGGGAGAGAGTTCCGTACTGGCTTGACGGGTTTATTCCGCTCGCCTATCTTCTCGAAGACGGTGAGCTTATCTCGGTTGCAAAAAAATATATCGACGCCATAATCTCAAAGCAGAGAGATGACGGCTGGATTTGTCCGCTTAAGGAAGGTCAGTCCGAATCGGGATATGACAGCTGGGCGGTACAGCTTATCGCAAAGACGCTGACGGTTTATTATCAGTGTTCGGGCGACGAGAGAATACCGGAGGTTATTTACAAGGCTCTGCGCAATTATTACGACCTGCTGAAAAGCGGTAATATCAAGCTATTTCACTGGGGTAAATTCAGATGGTTTGAAACCTTTATAGCTCTGAATTTTCTTTATAAAAGGCAGCCAGAGGAATGGATGAAGGAGCTCGCAGCAATTTTGAAAAAGCAGGGCTACGATTACAGCAATGCAGTTGAGTCATGGAAAAGCCCGAAACGTCTGTGGCAGTTCAAAACGCATATAGTCAATCTTACTATGATGCTTAAAAGCGAAGCGGTTTCCTGCGATTTACTCGGCGGGGAATATACGGACGAAGCCGAAAAGCTGCGTGAAATACTCGACCGATACAACGGAACGGTTTTTGAAGGCTTCACGGGCGACGAATGTCTGTCGGGCATAAGTCCCGTTCAGGGAACAGAGCTTTGCTCGGTCGTTGAACAGATGTATTCCTACGAGCTGCTGTACGCTTACACGGGTGACAGTAAATGGGCCGAAAGGCTTGAGGTTCTCGCGTTCAACGCCCTGCCCGCCACGATAAGCGAGGATATGTGGACGCATCAGTACGATCAGATGAGCAATCAGATTGCCTGCGAGAAATTCTTTATGAAAACTCCGTTCGGCACCAACGGTCCGTCGGCGCATCTTTTCGGGCTTGAACCGAATTACGGCTGCTGCACGGCAAATTTCAGTCAGGGCTTCCCGAAGCTGGCTCTGTCGGCATTTATGCACAAGGACGGCACAATTATCAATTCAATTATGCTCCCCTGCCGGCTGAACGCTGACGGAGTTGAAATAGAGCTTGAAACGGATTATCCGTTTGAGAATAAAATGCGGTATTCAATCAACGCTCAGAGAGAATTTGATTTCGTTATCCGTATTCCGTCGTTTGCCCAAAACGTTAAGCTCGACGGTAAGACGGTTGAAGCAAAAGATATTGAAATTCATATCAATAAAGGCGAAACGGAAATATGCCTTGAATTTGAGACTCCCGTCTATCTTAAAGAAAGACCGAACTCGCTTTTTGCCGCAAAAAAAGGCTCGCTGCTGTTTTCGGTGCCGATAGCATACAAAAAGAGAAAGCACGAATACACACGAAAGGGCGTTGAACGGAAATTCCCATATTGCGACTACGAGCTTATACCGCAGGGCAAATGGAATTATGCCTTCAGTAACGATATGCTGTCGGCAACGTTCAACGGAGTCGGCGACGTTCCGTTTTCACAGAGTAATCCGCCTGTAACGGTTACGGCGAATATGAAAAGAATTCACTGGGGACACAGATTTATGTTCCCGACAATGTGCGCCAAAACACCGAAATCGACCAAGCCGATTTCCAAAGAAACAAAAATCGAGCTTATTCCCTACGGTTGCGCGAAGCTTAGAATGACGGAAATGCCGATATGTGAAAAATAAAAAAGATACGCAAAGAGCGCAGGTTAAACCTGCGCTCTGTTTTTCTGCTTATTATTTTCAGATAACGTAGTCAACCGCGATTGACGCTTCGGCAACCTCGTGCATGTGGGCTTTGACAACCGAGCAGTGATACTCATCGTTCTGATACGCGTCAAGCGCCTCGGGACTGTCAACAACAACCTGAAGAATGATATCGTACGAACGCGGCGAGTGAAGGAAATCACAGCCTACCTCAATTGAACGGGCAAGCGGAACTTTACCCTTCATTGAATTGAGAATATCGGCGGCCTTTTTGACCTCGGCGTCGGAATTGTCCTTTAACTTAAAACAAACTATATGCTTAATCATATTATTACCTCCGTCTTTTTGTTGCTATTATTATACAGTTCTGTCGTGCGTGTGTCAATCCGTCCGGAACTGAAGCTCGTACAGTTCTTTGTATGTTCCGCCCTTTGCCATCAGCTCGTCGTGAGTTCCCTTTTCGGTAATTTTACCGTCGGTAACGACGGCTATCGTGTCAGCATTGCGTATAGTCGAAAGACGATGTGCGACAACAAGGGTTGTCCTGCCCTTGCAAAGCTCGTCAAGCGCCTTCTGGATAAGCACCTCGGTGGTGTTGTCAAGCGCGCTTGTAGCCTCATCAAGAATGAGTATTGCAGGGTTTTTAAGAAATACCCTCGCTATGGAAATTCTCTGCTTCTGACCGCCCGAAAGCTTGATTCCCCTCTCGCCTATCTCGGTGTCGTAACCGTCGGGAAGGCTCATAACAAAGTCGTGCATATTGGCGTTTTTAGATGCCTCGATAATCTGCTCGTCGGTGGCATCAAGACAGCCGTAACGTATGTTGTCCTTAATTGTACCCGAAAAAAGGAATACATCCTGCTGAACGATACCGATATTCTTTCGCACGGAATCCATAGTAAGTTTGCGGATATCCTGGCCGTCGATAAGTATACTGCCGTCGTTTTCGCCAAGCTTATAGAAATTCGGTATCAAATGGCAGATAGTCGTTTTGCCGCCGCCCGACGGGCCGACAAGTGCGATTTTCGTACCCTCGGGTATTTTCAGCGAAACATGGTCAAGTACGCCGTTTTCCTCGTTTTCGGTGTATGAGAAGCAGATATCCTTTAATTCAATATCTCCCCTCGCCTTGCCTAAATCAATGGCGTCGGGCGCGTCCTTTTCCTCCTCAATGTCCATTATTTCAAGAAAACGCTTAAAGCCCGTCGCGCCGTTCTGCCACTGCTCGGTAAAGCCGACAAGCGTCTGGATAGGCTGAATAAACAAGTTGACCGAAACGATAAACGTCGAGTACTCGCCGAAGTTGATTTTTCCGTTATAGAGGAAAATACCGCCTGCGATAAGAATAATAACGTTGAAAACGTCGGTTACAAACGATGTTGACGAGAAGAACTTGCCCATCGCGCTGTATGACTTGGCGCAGGCGTCGACGTACATTTCGTTGCCGACCTCAAATTTTTCAAGCTCTTTGTCGGCGTTGGTGTAAGCCTTCGTAACCCTTACGCCCGTAATTGACGATTCAAGCGCTGCATTGATAACCGCGTTGCTCTCGCGTCTTTTTGTGAAGGCGGCGCGCATCTTTTTACGGTAATGCGCTGAAACGATAATAAGAAACGGAACGCAGGTAAAGATTATGAGCGTCAGCCAGACGTTGATTGTACAGAGATACGAAAAGCTCAGCACTATCATTATCGACGATGTAAGCAGATTTTCGGGACCGTGGTGCGCCAGCTCGCTGACCTCAAAAAGGTCGTTGGTCATTCTCGTCATTATAGCGCCCGTTTCGTGGTCGTCAAAGAATGAAAACGGCAGCCTTTCAAGATGCGTGAAAAGCTCGGTTCGCATCTGCGCCTGCATATAGGTTCCTATCATATGTCCCTGATACTGAACGAAATAGCGAAGGTACAGCCTTACCACATAAAGCGCAAGCACTGTAACACCCGCGATTATAATTGCATTGTACTGCTTGTTGGGTATGTAGTCGTTGAGCATACGGTTCGTCATAATCGGGTAAACCATACCCAGAAGCGATATCAGTATTGACGCTCCCATATCCGCGCAGAAAAGAGGCATATGCGGTTTATAGTACGAAATAAAGCGTTTTACCATTTCCTGCTCCTCTCCTCGGGATATATAACTCCCCATTCTTTTCTTGTCCTTGTCATCATATCCATTACATCCTTTGTTAAATCAAGGCGCATAACATTCTCGCCGCTGACGGATTTTTCCATATCGTCGATTTCGTATGTAAGCACCGAAACGTCGGGATTGCTCGTCAGTGTTACGGGTTCGCGCCCGTCAAGGAAGGTTATTACGGCCTTGCGCGAACGGTTGTAATTATCAAATTCAACGTAGCCCTTTTCAAACGAAACGGTTGCCGTTCTCGGCAGCTTCGCCGTAAGCGAAAGAGTGACTGATGCCATTTCGCCGTAAGAGTTATTCAACAGCATCAACGCCTGCTCGTCAACGCCCGTAGGGGCAAGCTTTACCGTCGACTTGATTTCGGTTGCGTTTTCGCTTAAGAAATAACGTGCGAAGGACAGCGCATATACTCCGATATCGAGCATTGCTCCGCCCGCAAGCTCGGGATTGAAAAAGCGGTTGGTCATATCGTAGTCCTTGCTGCTGCCGAGATTGACCTCAATCATTTTAAGTCTGCCGAGCTCTCCCCTTTTTATATATCCGGAAACCTCGGCGTAAACGGGCATATGGTAAACCGTCATAGCCTCAGCCAGAATCACACCGTTTTCCATACACGCCGCAATACCCGCTTCAAGCTCGTCGGAATTAAGAGTTACAGCCTTCTCGCAAAGCACGTGTTTCTTATGCTTTGCCGCTTCGAGTATATATTCAATATGGCGGTTGTGCGGAACGGCGATATAAACTATGTCAATATCATTATCCGAAAACAGTTCGTCGGCTGAACTATATACCTTTTCGATTCCGTATTGTTCGGCAAAAGCTTCTGCTCGCTCACGGGTGCGCGAGTATATGCCCGAAAAGCTTCTGCCCTTCTGTGCGAAAGCTTCAGCCATTTCGTGGGCGATATGTCCGCAGCCGATTATTCCCCATTTATACTCTTTCATAATAAACTCTCCGTCGTTTTTTGTACCATATAATTATATAGTCTTGTAAAGGTAAATGCAATATGATATTATCGACTTATAGTACATCGGGAGGCGATTTTAATGAGCAACACAACTGCCAATTGCATAGTAATTGACGAAAGTAAATGTATTGGTTGTGCAAAGTGCGTTAAGGATTGCGTTGCCTTCGCGCTTTATATTGAAAACGGTAAGGCAAACGTCAGAGAGGGCTGTATAGAGTGCGGACACTGTTTTGCCATATGCCCTGTCGGTGCGGTTGATATGCCCGCCTATGACAAAAGCGATTGTGAAGCTGTTACAAATCTCAGCGAAATAGATTCCGAAACTCTGCTTGCGGGTATCAAGAGCAGACGTACAATAAGACAGTATAAGAGTACCCCCGTCGAAAAAGAAAAGCTTGATATGATTCTTAAGGCGGGACAGTACGCGCCGACCGGCGGAAACTCGCAGAACGTGGCGTTCACAATTCTCGGCTCAAAGCAGGATGAGATTGAGAGAGAATGCGTCAAGCTGTTCCGCGCCGGTGTCGGCATCGGAAAGAATTTTTCAAAATTCCTGAAGAACACTGAAATAAGCGATAACTTCTTTTTCAAGGGCGCGCCGTTGGTAATTGTAGTTTCGGGACACAGTGAGGTCAACGCAACGATTGCCGCCGCATATATGGAGCTTGAGGCAAATTCTCTCGGACTTGGCGTGCTTTACAGCGGATTTTTCTGCAGCTGTGCTAAGATAAATCCGAAAATCAAATCGGCCTTGAAACTTCCCAAGGGACACAAGGCAGTCTGTTGTTTAATCATAGGATATCCCGACGTAAAATACGAAAGGACAGCGCCGAGGAGAAAGCACGAAGTCAAGACGTTATAAATACTTATACAAAAAGTAACAGAGCGCAGGAATTAACCTGCGCTCTGTATTTTTATGCTTTTTCTCAGATAATTCCGAGCGGAATAAGAACTGCAAGCAGTACCGCAACCGTGCCCCAAAGGCAGATAAGGAATTTCTTCTGAGTTTTTCGCGGCTTGTCGTAAATAAGGTTTGCCGCAAGGAAGAACGGGATATAGGTCGTGATAAATACGGGAAGCGCTCCCCACCATTTGTAAACCCAGATAAATGCGGGAGTCGATGCGAGGAATATCTCGAACACCGAGAAGAACGCCGCATTCCCTATTGCGAAGAGTACGCGGTTGTTGATGCCGAGTATCTTCTTGTTCTTATCCTCGGGCAGAAGCTCAACGCTCATAAATCCCGCAACCGAGAACATAAGCGAAAGCTCCCACGACACACCTACGAGCAGGATAAAGCTCGTGCTTTCGGGCGAAACGTGCCACAGCGCATAGCCGGAAAAATGGCAGATAACGGCGTTGGCTATTTCATAAAGCCAATGTACGCCGTAAAGCGCAAGCGCGGCGGCCATACCGTTGTAGTTTTTCTTTTTGTACTGCGGAATCCAGATTCCGACAATCACAAGCGCAAGAAGTGTAATGAACGTCCAGTTGAAGTTGTCCGTGCTCCTGACGGCGGCTTTTGCCGCTTCGGCGGCAGCCATCGCAGCAGCGGAACCGTCTCCGAATAACATAGTGTCACGCTCCTTTTTTATTTAATATTTATATTTTTTATCTTTCCTCCAACGGAAGATAAACCTGAGGCTCGGAAACACTGCGGTAGGCAGGTCTGATAATTTTATCGGTGTTGATAAGCTCCTCAATTCTGTGAGCCGACCAGCCCGATACACGCGCAATGGCAAAAATCGGCGTAAACAGCTCGCGCGGGATACCGAGCATACTGTAAACAAATCCGCTGTAGAAGTCGACGTTTACGCTTACGCCCTTGTATATTCTTCGCTTGGAAGCTATTATTTCCTTGCCGATACGCTCGATGTTCGAGTAAAGCTCAAAATCGTCCTCCCTGCCCTTTTCGACGGCAAGCTCCTTTACGAAGGATTTGAAGACCTTTGCTCTCGGGTCGGAAACGGAATAGATAGCGTGTCCCATACCGTAGATAAGTCCCTTGTTATCAAACGCGCGTCGGTCAACTATCTTTTCAAGATAATTCTTCACCTCGTCAAGATCCTTTGTGTCTCTTACGTTTTCCTTAAGGTCGTCTATCATTTCGACAACCTTTATATTGGCGCCGCCGTGCTTTGGTCCCTTGAGTGACGAAAGCGCCGCCGCCATAACGGAATAGGTATCAGAGCCCGCTGAGGTTACGACGTGAGTCGTGAACGACGAGTTGTTACCGCCGCCGTGCTCCATATGAAGAATAAGCGCCGTGTCGAGCACCTTGGCTTCAAGCGGTGAAAAGTTCATATCGGGGCGAAGCATTCGTAAAATGTTTTCACTTGTGGAAAGCTTGGAATCGGGACGGTGAATATATAACGAATCGTTTCTGTCGTAGTAATTGTATGCCTGATAAGCATAAACCGAGAGCATCGGGAAGCAGCTTATCATACGAAGGCACTGACCTAACACGTTGCTCAGTTCAAGATTTGACGCCTCGTCATCGTAAGCGGCAAGCGTGAGCACGCTTCTGGTTATGGAGTTCATAATATCCTTGCCAGAAGCCTTCATTATAACGTCGCGCGTAAAGTTGGTAGGCAGTGTGCGAAGCGACGCAAGAAGGTTGGCAAATTCCTTTAACTGCGCCTTATCGGGCAGCTTGCCGAAAAGCAGAAGATAGGTTGCCTCCTCAAAGCCGAAGCGCCTGTCTCCCCTGCCGTTTATAAGGTCAATGACGTTTATTCCGCGGTATGACAGTCTGCCGTCGCACGGCACACGTGTACCGTCTTCCTTTTCCTCAAAAGCGATAATCTCGGAAATCGAGGTAAGACCGGCAAGCACGCCCGTTCCGTTTTTGTCACGCAATCCGCGCTTTACACCGTATTTATCGTAAAGGTCAACGTCAATACTTCCGTTCTCGACGCAAAGTTTTGCGTGTTCAGTTTTATACTGTTCAATTTCAGCCTTTGTAAGCTTCATAATACGCCTCCTTTAATGGGGGTGATTTTTTTATTCACTGTATATTGATAATTTTGTTTTATCGCTTGCTTCGTATTCCCTTTTGAAATCAAAGCCTAATGCCTTGCCCTCAGGGAATAAATCGTGAAGCGGAACAAGCACGAAATCGCGCTGTAAAATATAGGGATGCGGAACCGTCAGTTCTTCGCTTTCCAGTTCAAAGTCTTCATATAGAAGCACGTCGATATCAATAATTCTCGGGCCGTTTCTGAATTTACGCACCCTGCCGAGCGCCGCTTCAATGCCCAGACATGCGCCGAGAATCGCATGCGGCGTCAATTCGGTTTCGACAAGAACGGCACAGTTGAGAAAGCGCGCCTGCTCGGTATAGCCCCAGGGCTCGGTTTCATAGACCGACGAGGTTTTAATTATCTTTGTTTTGGGTAAAAGAGCGATTGAATTCAAGGCGTTTTCAAGGTTTTCAAGCCTTTTGCCCATATTCGTACCCAAGCCTAAAACAGCCTTCATTTTCTCGTCCTCGTTATCTCGACCGCGACGTAACCGAAATCGGCAGAAATCGGTGCGTCGGGCTTCATTACCTTGACGGTAATCTCGTTTACGGGCGGATATTCGGTAAGTATAGCATCAGCGATAACGCCCGCACATTTTTCGATTAAATCATATTTTTCGGCGGTAAAGACACGTCTTACAGTCTTTATCATTTTAGCGTAACTGACGGTATCGTCGAGGTTATCGGACTCACACGGTGCAGACAAATCAAGATATGCTGTCAGATCTATAACAAATTCCTGACCGTTCTGCTTTTCCTCTTCGTTTACGCCGTGATACGCAAAAAGACGAAGTCCGCGAACTATAATCTTATCCATAATTACCTCACAATTCTGTCAGCCGCTTCGGCGGCAATCTTAGCCTCTCTGACGTTGTGTACTCTGATAAAATCGGCACCGCCCGCTATCGCAAGCGTATCGTATGCTATAGTTGAATACAGCCTGTCCGCCTTTGTCATATCGGGCAAAACAGAGGTCACACGCTTGTTGGAAAGTGCGACCAGAAGCGCTCTGCCCTCTTTTCTGAACGTGCTCATATTTTTCAAAAGCTCGTTATCGTCAAACTGATTTTTTGAGAATCCTATGCCTATGTCAAAGAGAACCTGCTCTTTTGAAATGCCTGCATTTTCAAGCTCTTTTTCACAGTTTTCAAAGAAGGCTTCGACGCTGTTTGCAACGCCGCCGCACTCGGTATAATCGGCTGCCTCTTTTGAGGAAAACAACGGATTGTGCATCACCGTATAACCCGCTTTGTACTTTTTGATAAGTTTAAGCATCTCGGGGTTAATTTTGCCGCTTACGTCATTTATAATCTTAGCTCCGCTTTCAAGCGCAAAACGCGCAACCTCGGGGTAAAAGGTGTCAACGGAGACGGGAACAGCGGTAGCTTTAATGATTTCGGGGAGCATATCTCCGATTACCTTAAGTTCGTCCTTGACGCTGAGAATTTCGACCTCGGGGTTGGTCGAATTAGCACCCACATCGATTATATCGGCGCCGTCCATTTCAAGACGTCTTATATGGCTTACCGCCCTGTCGATTGAATTATATCTTCCGCCGTCATAAAAGGAATCGGGGGTGATATTGAGTACGCCCATTATGTATGTTCTTTTGCCCGTTTCAAAGCAAAAGCCGTTACCCTTAAAGCTCATATTATTCACCTCTGAGCAATAAACTCATAGCCTCGCTTCTCGTCTTGGCGTCACTTCTCATAGCACCGCGAAGAGCGGAGGTCTGAGTCTTGGAACCTGCAGCGCGTGCGCCGCGCATTGTCATACAGAAATGCTCGGCTTCAATAACGACCGCAACGCCCTTTGCCGAGAGATTTTCGTCAAGAAAATCGGCTATCTGACTCGTCAGTCTCTCCTGAAGCTGAGGACGGCGGGCAAATGAGTTTACTATTCTTGCGAGTTTTGAAAGCCCTATAACCTTGCCGTCGGTTGAAATATAGGCGATATGCGCCTTACCGACGAAGGGAAGCAAGTGATGCTCGCACATCGAGTAAAGCGGAATGTCGCGAACAACGACCATTTCGTTTACGTTGCCCTCATTAAAAATCTTGAGATGCTTTTTGGGGTCCTCCTCAAGACCTGCGAAGATTTCCTCGTACATTCTTGCAACTCTTGCGGGAGTCTCCTGAAGCCCTTCTCTGTCGGGGTCCTCGCCAACGGCGATAAGTATCTCCCTTACCGCGTTTTCAATTCTTTCTCTGTCCATAATTTCACCTCTTAGCTTTTGCCTATGAAAACACAAACCTGATATAGTCCATACTGTCGAACATTTCATATTCGACCTTATAAAAATGCTTTCTTGACTGCCTTGAATTTATGTTTTCGATAACGCTAAGCACATCGCCCGTATCGAGAAGCTCCTGCTTCATCTTTTCGTAGGCCTCGTGGTTGGTAAACATCATTTCGGCGGTATAATCGCCATTCTGAACGTTTCTGACCGCGTTATCCTGTAAGGCACCCTTTGCAACGCTGTCATAGCTGTGATAAAGTGCGTTTTTACTTGAGTAATAGTTATCGTAAAGCGAATTACAGCCGTTGTCAGCCGATGGCTCTATACTGAAGTGGTCCCTGTCGATAAGCTCCTGATTTACGTTGAAATAGAAATAGCACTTTTCGAGCGTAACGTTCTGCTTATCAAAGTCGTCCCACGTGACGTCAAGGTAATAATTCTGTCCGTCTATTGTAACGACGTTCCACATGTGTCCTTCGGTCGCACCGTCAGGATTACGCGCGTCGCCGGTTACAAGATAGTTATGCACGCCCGCTCTGTTGAGAAGCAGCTGCGTTGCTCTCGCGTAGCCCTCGCAGACGGCTTCGCCGAGTATAAGCGCATCGTAAGCGCTGGTTCGAAGGTCGCTGCCGTCGTTAAGATATTTGCAGTGCTGACAAATATAGTCGTGAATAAACAGCTCTTTTTCGTAATCGTTGCCTGCATAAAGCTTTGAAGAAAGTCTGACAAGCAGATTCTCGAGAGCCGCGGTGTACGCTTCGTGCTGCTCGGCCGAATGAGTATAACTCGGCACGAAATAGTGTCTTGAACCTTCACTTATCAGCTGACAATCCTTACCGTAACAGATGAGCTCGGGATTGTCGTAGGAAATCGCATACATAAGAGCATCAAGTTCCTCGTCGTTAAGCTTGGGTATCTCAATTCTCTCGGTGTGTTTGGGTATCTCGGGAACGATGAGAGTATATGCAATTTTGGCATTATTGCTCAGCCGTTTGTAATAATAGCGGTCGTTAACGCCCTTCTCTTCAACTCGGTTTTCGTAAATAAGCTCAACCGACTGAAACTTTTTGCCGTAAACGGGCAAATCGTAATCCCTTATGGCAAACCATCCGCAAATGACAATGAATACCGCGGCAACTGCGCCGATAAGCTTTTTATTATCCATTGTCGGCCTCCCTCTCGTTGGCTGCAACAATTTCGGATTCTGACTGCGAGAAAGCAACGAGTCTGTCCTCATGCGCCTTGAAATCGACTATGGATAAATCGGTCTGGGAATTGTTAGCGATATACGAGAACAGACTTTCAGCCTTTGCCGTGTGCTGCTTCGAAAAAACTATCTTCAGAAACTGCGCAAAGGCGTCCGCCTTATGATAGGAGTCGCAGTAATTGAGATATTTCATATATAAATCTGCCGAAAGCGCCTGCTCGCCCGCGTTGAGTATCAGTCCGTCGGACGGATAATCTATGGCAGATTCGACGTTTACGGTGACATCCTCAAATTTAGTTAAAAAATTTCTGAACTGTGAATCGTTGTATTTTATATACCTGTCCGCTTCAAGTTTCAGACTGTTCACAACCGCATCCTTTAACGTGGTTGCGCCGTACTGAGTAAAGTAGGCGTTCAGACTGCCGTCAAATCCGTTATAGGAAACCGAAGTTGAAACTGGGATATCGAGCACTGTCATTTTCATCTGCTCGTAATCGCAGGAAATGAGCATCACATAGTCGAGCGTATGCTCGGAATTCTCACAGAAGACAAGTACTTTCGCGCTTCCCGTCTGAGGCTCGGGCTCGGTTGTCGCCTCGGTTGTCAGCTCGGTAGTCGTTTCCGCAGACGAGAAAACGTTGGATAAATCGAAGTTAAGATTCTTCATAAACATAAGCACGGAAACGGCCCCCAGCAGTATTACAAACACGCTGAAGGCGATTATGAAATGCTTTAAGTTTTTGCTTTTCTTTTTTTGCTCCCCTACGAATGAGAGCGACTTCGATTTTCTTCTCATATCAAAAAACATAAGCCGACCGATTTGCCTGCCAAATCAATCGGCTCTGATTTAACTTACGTCGGTTTTCGGCAGACCGTCAGGTCTCTTGAGCTTCTTCTCGCCGTTTGCCCTCTCAACAAGCGGGCTCTCGGATTTCTCAACGCAATCCTTTGTTACGACTATCTTCTTGACAGATTTGTCGGCGGGAGCCTCGTACATAATGGGAAGCAATACGTTCTCCATTATAGAGCGCAGACCTCTCGCGCCCGTATTCTTTTCAAGCGTGAGCTTTGCGATAGCCTCAAGCGCGTCGTCGGTGAATTCAAGCTCGATGCCGTCCATACCGAACAGCGACTTGTACTGCTTTACAAGCGCATTCTTGGGCTCGGTGAGAATTCTGACAAGCGCTTCCTCGTCGAGATTGTCAAGCGAAGTGATTACAGGCACTCTGCCGACAAGCTCGGGAATAAGACCGTATTTGACGAGATCCTGAGGAATAACCTTCTGATAAATCTTCGCCATATCAATCTTGGACTTGTCGATAATTTCGCCGTTGAAGCCCAATGTGCTCTTACCGGTTCTCTGCTCGATAATCTTCTCAATGCCGTCAAAAGCGCCGCCGCAGATAAAGAGTATATTGGTTGTGTCAACCTGAATAAACTCCTGCTGAGGATGCTTTCTGCCGCCCTGGGGAGGTACGTTTGATACGGTGCCCTCAAGTATCTTGAGCAGTGCCTGCTGAACGCCCTCGCCGCTGACGTCGCGTGTAATCGAGCGGTTCTCGGACTTACGTGAAATCTTGTCAATTTCGTCAACATAGATTATGCCCGTCTGAGCCTTCTCGACGTCATAGTCAGCAGCCTGAATCAGACGAAGCAGAATGTTCTCAACGTCCTCGCCTACGTAGCCAGCCTCAGTGAGAGTCGTGGCATCCGCTATGGCAAAGGGTACGTCGAGTATCTTTGCAAGCGTCTGGGCGAGCATTGTCTTGCCGACACCCGTCGGTCCGAGAAGTACAACGTTGCTCTTCTGAAGCTCAACGTCGGATTTCGATTGATAGTATATTCTCTTGTAATGGTTGTACACCGCAACGCTCAGTGCGATTTTTGCGGAGTCCTGACCTACAACGTACTCGTCAAGCTTCGCCTTGATTTCGTGCGGCTTAGGCAGTACCTTGTTTTCGTTTGCCTTGCGCGTTCCGGTTCTTCTCTTGAGGCTTTCTTCCTCAATAATGCCGGTGCAGAGGTCGACGCACTCGTTACAGATGCAGACACCGGGGCCCGCTATGAGCTTCTCGACCTGATCCTGCGACTTACCGCAGAAGGAACAGCGCATAAGCTTTTGTTCGTTATCTCTCGCCATTTAAGGCTACCTCCGAATTACTTATCCTCGGTATTTCTCTTGTAGAGAACCTTGTCAATAAGTCCGTATTCAAGCGCCTCCTCGGCTGACATGAAGTTATCTCTGTCAGTATCGGCGGCAATAATCTCAATGGGCTTGCCGGTATTCTCGGCAAGAATCTTATTGAGCTTTTCCTTGGTCTTGAGAATGTGCTTGGCAGTAATCTCTATCTCAGTCGCCTGACCCTGAGCGCCGCCCGAAGGCTGGTGAATCATAATGTCGGCGTTGGGAAGCGCATAACGCTTGCCCTTTGCGCCTGCACTCAGCAGAAACGCGCCCATAGAGGCAGCCATGCCCATGCAGATAGTCGAAACATCGCACTTGATATACTGCATCGTGTCGTAAATTGCAAGACCTGCGGTAACTGAGCCGCCGGGGCTGTTGATATAGAGGCTGATGTCCTTGTCGGGATCCTGTCCCTCAAGGAACAGAAGCTGTGCAACAACAACGGAAGCCGTTGCGTCGTTAACCTCGTCGGATAAAACAATAATTCTGTCGTTTAAGAGTCTTGAGAAAATATCATAGGCGCGCTCGCCTCTGTTAGTTTGCTCAATGACGGTCGGTACTAATGCCATAATAAACCTCCAAATAAAATTACTGTTCCCTTTTCCCTAATGATTATTGAAAAACCGGCGTAAAATTATTCAGCCTTGTCTTCCTTTTTCTTTGCAGGTGCCTTTTTTGCAGGTGCCTTCTTCTCGGCAGGCTTCTTCTCGGCAGTTTTCTTAGCGGGAGCCTTCTTGGCGGGCTTTTCCTCAGCCTTATCGTCAGCCTTTGCGGCAGGCTTCTTGGCAGCTGCCTTGGGTGCGCCGAAGGATGCGTTGGAGATTACGAAGTCAACAGCCTTTCTGTTAAGAAGTTCGGGCTTAAGTGACTCGGCGGGAATTGCCTTCTCAATCTGCTCAACGTCCATATTATATGCTTCTGCATATTTCTTATATTCTTCCTTGATTTCGTCATCGCTGACTTCAAGCTTTTCAAGCTCGATAATCTTTTCAAGCGCGAGGTCAAGCTTAACCTGCTTCTCTGCCTGATCCTTGTACTGCTCACGGATAGTCTCCTCGGTCATACCGGTGTACTTCATATAGGTCTTGGCGTCGATGCCCTGCATCTGAAGACGGTAATTGAAGTCGTCGATGTCCTGATCGATTTTCTTATCTATCATGCACTGAGGGATAACCGCCTCAACAAGGTCGGCAAGCTTGTCAAGTACGTCGTTGTTGGCGGCGGACTCGATTGACTGCTGCTTTCTTTCCTCAAGCTCCTTCTTGATGCTCTTCTTGTACTCGTCAACGGTGTCAAACTCGCTGACATCCTTAACGAAGTCGTCGTCAAGCGCGGGAACTTCCTTAACCTTGATCTCGTGAAGCTTGATCTTGAAGGTTGCGTCCTTACCGGCAAGCTCCTCGGCATACTCCTCGGGGAACTTAACGTTAACGTCGAATTCCTCGCCTGCCTTATGGCCGATAATCTGATCCTCAAAGCCGGGAATGAACTGGCCCGAGCCGATAGTAAGCTCATAGTTCTCGCCCTTGCCGCCCTCGAAAGCTACGCCGTCAACGAAGCCTTCAAAGTCAATAACGGTTATATCGTTCTTCTTAACCTTTCTTGCGGTCTCAACGGTCGATATTCTCGCGTTCTGTTCAAGCATACGGTCAATATGCTCCTTAACCTCGTCAGCAGTAACCTTAACGGCAGCCTTCTCAGCCTTGATGCCCTTGTACTTACCGATTTTAACCTCGGGCTTGACAGTGCACTTAAGCGTCATAAGAACGCCGTTCTCACCGATTTCCTTAACGTCAAGGTCATAGGGAGTGTCGATAAGGTCAAGCTTTGCCTCGTCGATAGCTGCGGAAACAGCCTCAGGGTAAACGATTTCAAGCGCGTCCTCATAGAATACGCCCTTACCGTAAATCTTTTCGATAAACGCCTTGGGAGCCTTGCCTTTTCTGAATCCGGGAACGTTGATTTTCTTTCTCTGCTTGAGATATGCCTCGTTTACAGCCTTGTTAAAGGTTTCGGCATCAACGTCAACCTCGATTTCCCATGTGTTTTCGTCAACTTTCTTTGATGATTTCAAACTCATTTAATATATCCTCCTAAAAATTTTACGCTGGTTTGATATTATAACAGATAACGGAAAATATTTCCACTGTTTTTTACTAATTTTGGTTTTATTATAATACTTTAATGGGCATCGGATAAAATTTCAGATAATCTGCCGATAAAAGTTCAAATTTTATACCGTCCTGCTCGCCGTTAAAGGAATTGTACGCGGACGCGGAATGAAGGTGCGCGTAATAGCAGCGCTTAATCCCCTCTTCTCTGAGCACGTCAACTATCGGCTGACAGATATCGGTTTTTGTTATCGGCGGGTAGTGAAGAAACACTACCGGTTCGCCGCCGAGCTGCTTGCCCGCCTTAACCGAAGTGCGAAGCCGTCCCGCTTCACGGGCGATTATTTTTTCGCTGTCCTCGGTTTCTGCGTCAAAGAACCAGCCGCGCGTACCGCAGATGCTAATTCCCTCGACGAGATAGGCATTGTTGTAAAGGAAACTGATTGTGTCAAACGAATTTTCTTTAAGAAAAGCGTTCATCTTGGTCAGCGTGTTCCACCAGTAATCGTGGTTGCCCTTGAGTATAATCTTCTTTCCCGGCAATTCATTTATAAAGCGGAAGTCGTCAACCGCTTCGTCCAAGCTCATTCCCCACGAAACGTCGCCCATTATAACGACGGTGTCGTCGCCGTCTATTAAGTTTTCCCAATTTGTTTTCAGGCGCTCGACATAATTGTCCCATCCCTTAAAGACGTTCATCGGCTTATCGGTGCCGAAGGACAGATGCGGATCGCCTATTGCGAAAACCGACATAAATTTACCTCAGTTTTTTTTGAATATCTGCGTTTATTATACACAAACTAATGGTACAAAAACGGTACAAAGGAGTTGTAAAAATGGACAGAAAAATTCACTGTGACGTAAGCAACTGCGTCTATCATGACGGCGACTGCACTTGCACGGCAGACTGCATCGACGTCAACTGCACTGCCCCGTCGGACACCTGTGACGCGAAATGCTCAACGTACAGATGCTGTGAATAAGCCAAAAGCGCTTAAACATCGCCGATTATTTCGAGTGCTCTCGGGTAATCGGCTTTTTTCACATAAACCTTGAACCAAAAGCATTTTTTCTCATAGCCGGCTATTTGGAAAATATTCGGTCCGGCAGACTTTATTCTGTATGTTATAGAATTATCGTCAAGGAGCTTGACGATTCTCTGCTTTTTATCAAAGCTTTCGGCTTTACACAGATATTTGTACATAACAACGCCCTCTATAAATTATAAATGCTCAGTCACTTTTTGTTTTTAACAGTAGTAATTGAAGCAATCAATTTCTTTCTGATTGTTCCGCACTTGTTAAGTAAGCTTTTATACTGACTGTCATCAAGCGATTTTACTCTGTACAATATTTCTAACCAATACTCAGTTTCATAACATTCTTTGAGTGCTATTTCCAGTTTGTTTATAAAATCAGCATTACTCTGAGCATATTTTGCTTCGTGTGAATTAGCACCGATAGAAGAACAACTGCGTAATAATTGATTGGTATAAATTGATTTTGCTTTGATACCGTCGCAAATTTCGGTTGCCTCTACGGTCAACTCAATTGCAAGTTCTTTTATAGTTTTTTCCATCATTTTGCCTCTGTGGCGATATACTCGCTTCGCGAGTGCGATATATTTGTTTTACAAATGCGATATACGCAAACTATGTATGCGTGCGATATGATAAAAATTCCCTTATTCACGCCCGTAAGGGCATATCGCATTCTTTTTGAATATATCGCACTTTTTGCATATCTCGCCTTTGGCGAGAATGCAAAAGCATATCGCAAATTCCGTCAGGAATTTATATCGCTGTCTGATATTCCAAGCATATCAAAAACAACCTGCTTCATATCCTCTTTGGCCGTAACGCCCGTGAAACGCGGAGTTTTGCCCTTAAGTGTAGCAAGCTGTACGGGAACAGGCTCGCCCGTTTTCTCGTGAAGCTCGTCAACCATTGAGAATTCGTCGGCTGATTTTATATCGTCGCTGATTGCAGAAAGCACGCTCTTTGAGAACTTGTAGGGATTGGCGGTAGATGCGATAACCGTCGGTGTAGCGTCGCTTGTATCGGCGGTGTAATCCTCATATACGCGTACCGCAACCGCAGTATGCGTGTCGATAAGGTAGCTGTGCTTTTCAAACGTTTCTCTGATGGTTGCCTTTGTCGCTGTATCGTCACAGCAGCCTGCGGCGAAAACGTCCTTGATTTTCGCGAGTAAATCGGCGTCAACGTCGTACTTACCGTCAGTCGAAAGCTTTTTCATAAGCTCTGCGGTTTTCTTATCGTCATAGCCCGAAAGGATGAATAGCAGTCTTTCAAGGTTTGACGAGATAAGTATATCCATACTCGGTGAAGTCGTGCAGTAGAATGCACGGTTCTTATCGTAATTACCGGTTGTAAGGAAATCCGTCAGCACGTTGTTAGCGTTTGAAGCGCAGACGAGAGTTTTAATCGGCACGCCCATCTCACGCGCATAGTACGCGGCGAGAATGTTGCCGAAGTTACCCGTGGGAACAACAACGTTGATTTCGTCGCCTAAGTTTACGTTCCCCTCGTTTACCATATCGCAATAAGCCGAAACATAGTAAACGATCTGCGGAACGAGGCGTCCCCAGTTTATGGAATTGGCTGACGAAAACGCGAGTTTGTTTTCGGCAAGTTTGCGTTCAATTTCTTTATTTGTAAAAATTGCCTTGACGCCGTTCTGAGCGTCGTCAAAGTTGCCCTTTATCGCACATACGCCGACGTTCGAGCCTTCCTGCGTGGTCATCTGAAGCTTCTGCATCGGGCTTACGCCGTCAACGGGATAGAAAACGAGTATTCTCGTATTCGGCACGTCATTAAAGCCTTCAAGAGCCGCCTTGCCCGTATCGCCCGACGTGGCAACGAGTATAACTATACCCGTGTCCTTAAGGCTCTTTGAAGCGGATACTGTCAGCAGATAAGGCAAAAGCTGAAGCGCCATATCCTTGAACGCGCAGGTAGGTCCTCGCCAGAGCTCGAGAATATTCGCCTTGTCGTCAAGCTTATAAAGCGGCGCAACCTTATCGCTTGAGAACTTGCCCGCCTTATATGCGCCCTGAACGCACATCGTGAGCTCGTCCTCCGTGAAATCGGTAAGGTAGAGCTTAAGTATTTCCTTCGCCCTGCCGATATAATCGAGCGAGCCTATTCTCTTAATGTCGTCAAGGCTGAGCTTCGGAATCTCGGTAGGTACGAACAGTCCGCCGTCCGCGGAAATGCCCTTTGCTATCGCCTGGGAAGCGGTAACCGCTACCGAGCTGTCGCGTGTACTTGTGTAAATCATATTATCACATCCTGTATTAATAAGCGTTTTCAATGTAGTTGAAGTCCTTAACTTCAAGACCGTCAACATAAACCTCGGCAACGTCAAAACGCGGCTGAAGCTTGATGCCGTTTTTTGACAGATACGACTGAGCCGTTGCGGCAATTCTCTGCTGCTTGCCGTAATCAACCGCAAGCGCGGCGTCGATAAGGCTGCCTTCGGTTCTCGTCTTGACCTCAACGAAAACTATAAACTTACGGTTTTCGGCTATTATATCAATTTCGCCGAGCCTTGTGCGGTAGTTTGCGGCAAGTATTGTGTAGCCGTTGTCACGCAGATAGCGCGCCGCCACAACCTCGCCGTATGCGCCCGTAAGCTTAGTGTCCATATCATTCTCCGATAATCTTCTTTAAGAAGCTTTTTCTGTGTATATCGCTGATGCCGTACTCAGCAATTTTTTCATAATGAAGCTTTGTGCCGTAGCCCTTGTGCTTCGGGAATTCGTACTCGGGATATTTCTCCGCAATTTCAAGCATAAAGCGATCTCTCGAAACCTTTGCAAGTATTGAAGCGGCGGCTATGCTCATTGACTTTGCGTCGCCCTTGATAACAGTAACCTCTTCAATACCGTCGCCTATATGCGGCTTCTGATTGCCGTCAACAAGCGCTAGGTCGGGTTTTACTCCCATATTCTCAACCGCGCGTCTCATAGCCAGAAACGTCGCCTGAAGGATATTGATTTCGTCAATTTCCTTTTCGTCTGCAGAGCCTATTCCCCAGTAAAGCGCCTTTTGCTTAACAACATCAAAGAGCGCCTCGCGCTTCTTCTCAGTCAGCTTTTTTGAATCGTTGAGACCTTCTATTTCACAGCCGTCGGGAAGAATCACCGCCGCAGCATATACGGGCCCCGCAAGAGGTCCCCTGCCCGCTTCGTCAATTCCGCATATCAGCTTAAAGCCCTTTGCGGCATATTCTCTTTCAATTTCGAAATCAACCATTTAATTCACTCACCGTGTCAAGCGTGATTTTGCCGAGCTTGCCCGCGCGGTATTCGTCAAGCAGCATAACCGACGCACGAAGCGTATCCACCTCGCCGCCGCGCATCATCATACCGCGTTTTTTGCCGATAAGCTCAAGCACCTCCCACGCTTCGAGTTCCTCAAAGTCTGTTATCTTATATCTTTCGGTCAGTCGGTCGGCGTATTCGTTTTTCAGGACTTCAAGAAGTCTTACGGCAAGTGTTTCGTTGTCGAACACCTCGTCCTTGACCGAACCGATGAACGCAAGTCTGTCGCCGACCTTCGGGTCGTCAAACTTCGGCCAGAGTACACCGGGTGTGTCAAGCAGCTCGATGCCGTTGTCAATAACAAACCACTGATTCTGACGCGTAACGCCCGCCTTGTCGGCAACCTTTGCGCGGTTTCTGCCCGCCATTTTGTTTATAAAAGAGGATTTGCCCGTGTTGGGGATACCGACGACCATAATGCGTATAGGTCTGCCCGCCATACCCTTTTCGATATTACGGGCAATTTTGTCCTTAAGAACGTTTCTGAGAAGCGGGACGTATTTATTAAGTCCGCTGCCCGTCCTGCAGTCAACCGCAAGTACGGCAACCGCCTGCTTCGAGAAATAATCAAGCCACTGCTTTGTGGCATTCTCATCAGCGATATCGCACTTGTTGAGAAGCACTATCAGCGGCTTAGAACCGATAAGCTCATGTATCTCGGGGTTCATACTCGATATCGGCATTCTCGCGTCGAGTATCTCCGTTACGGCATCAACGAGCGGAAGGCTCTCCTTGATGAGCCTTCTCGTCTTTGCCATGTGACCGGGAAACCACTGTACATTTTGCTTTATAGTATCCGACATAATTACTCCGATTTCAAAAGCTTGCTGTCGCCCAAACGGTAAACCGCTTCGCCGACTATGTATCGCTCGTCTATGAATCCGACTCCCTTATAACGGCTGTCGGCGGATTCGTTACGGTTATCGCCCATTACAAAGACGCAGCCCTCGGGCACCGTTACGGGATAGGTGAAGCCGTCGCCGAGCGTCTTTGTTTTGACGCTGAGATACGGCTCAACAAGGTCCTCGCCGTCAACTATCACGACGCCTCTGTTAATGTCGATATCGACGGTCTGTCCGCCTACGGCGATAACGCGCTTGACGAGCACCTTCTCGTATGCGTTGGGCTGAGAGATGATAACTATATCGCCCTGCTCAACATTGAAGTCGTGCGCGGTAATAACAAGACGGTCGCCGTTGTTGAGAGTTCTTATCATAGATTCGCCGTTGACAATCGAAATCTTGAACAAAAACGTGAAGATGACGGTTACCGCTATTATCGAAGCCATAAGTATCCCCGCAAAATCATAAACTGTCTGTGCTATTTTTTTCTTATTCATATCAATCAATCTTCCATTCGCCGAAGGGGTAGAATCTGAACTGAGCCTTACCGAGCAGGTAGCGCGTATCAACGAAGCCGACTATTGAAGAACGGCTGTCGGTCGAGTTGTTGCGGTTGTCGCCCATTACGAAAACGCAGCCCTCGGGCACGGTTACGGGAAAGGCAATATCGAACATTCTGGTCGTGGGTTCCTTGATGTAGGCTTCCTTGATGACCTCGCCGTTAACCTTGACTATTCCTTCGCTGAAGTCGATATCAACCGTTTCGCCGCCTACGGCAATAACGCGCTTGATAAGCGGCTCGTTAAGCTGATTGGGCTGAGTTATAACAACTATGTCGCCGCGCTTATAATCAAAATTAATCGCGCTGACGAAAAGTCGGTCGCCGTCGGTTAAGGTGGGTTTCATTGAAGGTCCGCTTACGCTTACGACTCTGAAGGCAACGGTAAAGAGCACCAGCACCGCGATAAGCGCGATTGCCAGCGAGTCAACCCAGCTGTAAACGAATTTCCATATTTTTTTGTTGGAAGCGTAAACGCTTTCCATCTCGTCAAAATAGACTCTTACTTCTTCTCTTTTTCTCAAAATCATACACCTGCCCTATTATACGCTCTATATAATACTACATATACAATTAAAATGCAAGATTAAAAGCATAAAAAATCGGAGCGGCTGACCGCTCCGATTTATCGGTTTTTGAGTTATCTGATCTGCTCCTTAACCTTAGCTGCCTTACCGACTCTGTCGCGAAGGTAGTAAAGCTTCGAACGGCGAACCTTACCGTGTCTTACGCACTCAACTTTTGCAACGTTGGGTGAATTAACGGGGAAAACTCTCTCTACGCCGACACCGTAGGAAACACGGCGTACGGTAAAGGTCTCGGAAACACCGCTGCCTCTGCGGGCAATAACGGTACCTTCGAAAATCTGAATTCTCTCTCTCTCGCCTTCACGGATCTTAACGTGTACTTTGACAACGTCACCGATTTCGATTACGGGCTTTTCCTCTTTGAGCATGCCCTCTTCAATAATTTTTAATGCGTCCATAATGAACCTCCAAAATTTTGTTTCAAGCGTTCATACCGTAAAATACATACGCAGAGGACCACTCGCTTTAATGTTGCCATTAACTGCCGTTTGGGCGCAATAACACCCAAGCGCCGAAATTGCTCAAGTATAATATCATATAATAACGCAAAATGCAAGCATTTTTTTAATTTTGTTCCTTGGGCGGCAGCTCGCCGAGATATTTTTTCGTCGTCTTTTTGTTGATAACAACCGCGAATATTATAAAAGCAGCCGCGGCGATTATGATATACAGAGCCACCGTATAAGGACTAAAATAATAATCGATTTTAATACTTTCACCGTCGGCAACGGCGTCTTCGAAATACTTTGCAAGCAACGCTTTATCCTTGACCGAAAACGGCTCGGTTATAAGCAGTATGTTCCCCTGCTCTCCGATATAGGCAAGCTTTATCTTCTTCGCTCTTGAAAAGGCATCAAGCGTATGATAAGCAACAAGATCGGACTCGGGGTTTTTAATACAGAACTCTGCCGTACAGTCGAATTCACTGTCGCTGCCGTAATAGTAATCGTGATAGGTATAAAACTGCTCGGTACCGAATTCCGTTTCGGCGCCGTCGAAATGAGCAAGGAAGCTGTAATAATCGTCAAGACGGTACTGTGAGATTTCGTCGTCGGCGTAAAGCTCTACCGACTCAAACGGCTCCTGAGAAAGACCGGCAATAAACTTGTAAGAACTGTCAATCGTATAACTGTCGTTAAACTCAACAAAGCGGTCACCGAAGGCTTCTTTGGGAAGAAGCACGTCAATATATACCGTGCCTTCGGGAATTCCGCCGCTCTTTGCAACTACCCTTAAATCGTTGCTGATTTTATATGCAAACACGCTGACAGGCATTAATGCGACAAGCAAAAGCGTCATCACAACAGCAATCAGTTTTTTCATAAGGCACCTCCCTGTCTGACAGGCTTTGATTATAGCATAAAAAGATATTTCGGTCAATTAATTGCAAAATCGCCGATTGTATAGTAAAATGAAGAAAACGATTTAAGGAAAAATGTATGATAAGAATTATGTTTGTCTGCCACGGAAATATCTGCCGAAGTCCGATGGCGGAGTTTGTTATGAAAAAGCTTGTGCGCGACAGAGGGCTTGAAAACAGGTTTTATATACTGTCTGCGGCAACGCATACCGACGAGATATGGGACGGGCGCGGCAGTCCGATTTACCCGCCCGCAAGAGAGCAGTTAATCAGGCACTCGATACCGTTTGACGAGGGAAAGCGCGCAACTCTGCTGACGAAAGAGGACTATGAGAATTTTGATTATTTCGTCTGTATGGACGACGAAAACGTGCGCTGTATGAACCGTATTTTCGGCACGTTCAACTCGCCGAAAATAAAAAAGCTGATGGGCTTTACAAATCAGGGCGGAAACGTTTCGGACCCGTGGTACACGCGGGATTTCGGACAGGCTTATGACGATATTTATTCGGGCTGTACGGCGCTGTTAGACTATTTAACGGAGGAGAAAAAATGAAAAGAATTACCGCTGTTATTCTAACGCTTATTTTAGTCGCTTCAATCCCCTTCACGGTGTTCGCCGCGGGAGGAAAGCGGGTTATTAAGATTTCCCCCGAGTCCGAGAGATATGACATTTCCGATATGCTTTACGGTGCGTTTATCGAGGATATTTCATACGCCTGTGACGGCGGTCTGGTGTCGAATCTCGTCAACAACAATTCGTTTGAATACGACGGAATGAACGGCGTTCTCTGGCTTTGCGACAAGCAAAACTGCTTCACGGTTGAGGATGAATTCCCGTTAAACGAAAACAATACTCACTACGCAAAAATGAGCATTGACGGCGAAGCTACGCTTAAAAACGTCGGCTTCCTCGAGATATACGATTACAAAACCTGGACTATTAATGAGGAAAAGCTCAACACGCCCGATATGGGCTTCAAAAAGGGCGAAAAATATGAATTCTCGTGTTATATTAAGAATATTGATTTCGACGGCAAAGCGTATGTTTCGCTTATGAGTAAGAATAACGGCGAGGAAGCCGAAATTGATACAAATGCCACCGACTGGACAAAGCGGGTTATCACACTTGAAAGCAAGGCGACTGAGGACGGCGGACTGAAATTCCGCTTTGAGGGTAAAGGCTCAATACTGATAGATTTTGTAAAGCTTATACCCGAAAGCGCGCACGGCTACGGCAGTGAGGAATGGAAATACGTTTCGCTTCGCGACGATCTTTATACTGCGCTTAAGAACTGGGCGCCGAAGTTCCTGCGCTTCCCCGGCGGCTGCCTTTGCGAAGGCACGGACATTAACAATCTCTATTCGTGGAAGAATACTATCAGTCCGCTTGAAGAGAGACGGCAGGAGCTCAATCTCTGGCGTGACGACTACTGGCACAGACACTATATCAACACCAATTCAATGGGCTATCACGAATTCTTACAGCTCTGTAAAGAAATCGGCGCAGAGCCCGTGCCGATACTCAACGTTGCGCTCACCTGTCAGGGCAGAAACGGTTACGGCCCGCAGCGTGACAAATACAGAAACGGCGAGTTGACCGAGGAACAGTGGCAGGAATATCTTGACACGATAGCGCTGCGTCCCGGAACTCCCGAGTTTGAGCAGTATGTTCAGGACATCTACGATTTAATTGATTACTGCAACGGCGACGGCACTACCGAATGGAGTGCAAAGCGCGTTGCCAACGGACAGAAGGAGCCGTTTAATCTGAAATTCTTAGGCCTCGGTAACGAGAACTGGGGCGACGTTTATTTCCGCAATTTTGAAGCGCTTTACAATGCGGTCAAGGAAAAGTATCCCGAAATCAAAATCATCTCTTCAAGCGGCACCTGGCTTGACGGCGAGGACTTTGACGCGGCGTGGAAGCTGATGAATGAGAAATTTCCCGACACGACGGTTGACGAGCATTACTATACAGAGCAGGGCTTTCTTTTCTCACAGAACGAACGATACGACAGCTACGACCGTAACGGCGCAGGCGTGTTCGTAGGCGAATACGCCGCCACAAGTCAGGGCTTCGGCACTATTCAGACGAAGGCAAATCTCTGGGCGGCTATCGAGGAGGCAGGCTATCTTACGGGCTTTGAGCGTAACGGCGACGTAGTTAAAATGGCTTCGTATGCACCGACCTTCGCAAAGATAAATGCAATGAGCTGGAATTTCAATATGATATGGTTTGACTCGCAGGAAGCGGTGCTCTCACCGGACTATTATTTGCAGTTGCTCTTTGCCAACAATACGGGCAACAGGTATATAAAAACCGAGCTTGAAAACGGCAAGACCTTCGTTGAGCGCGATATGTATGAGTCGGTTACGGTTGACGAGGACGAGCAGGTAATCTACGTTAAAATTGTCAATGCTTCGGGAAAAAATCAGACGGTAGATTTAGACCTCTCGGGTTATGATATCAACAAGGTTTCAATGCAGTATCTCTCGGAGCTTTTCAGGGGCGCCTGCAACGAAGTCGGCAGGCACTACGTTGCTCCCGCCGAGAAGGAAATCAAGGCAAACGGCAGTACGGTAAAGGTAAAGGCAGGCGGTTACAGTATCAACGTCGTACGTATAGCATACGGCGACAATGACGGCAGTAACTTCTTCCGGCTTCCCGACAGTCTGCCGAAGGACAAGGGACTGTATGTTCCGATAGCCGTTACCGCGGGAGTCGGAGGCGGAGCGTTGCTGCTGGCTGTTGCAGTAATTACAACCGCACTGATTGTTAAACACGTTAAGAAAAAGAAAAGAAACACAGCTGAACAGTAAATAATAAAGGCGGTCTTTCGACCGCCTTTTGTTGTGGAGATTATATTTGTGAAGTGTTTTTCGGAGGTTGTTATCAGTCAGCAAACAGAGGTGTTGAGAGATATCTGTCGCCCGTGTCGGGAAGAAGAACGACTATCGTCTTGCCCGCGTTCTCGGGACGCTTTGCAATTTCAGCCGCCGCAAATGCCGCCGCGCCCGACGAAATGCCGACAAGCACGCCCTCTTTCCTGCCGATAAGTTTACCGAATGCGAATGCATCCTCATTCGATACGGGGAAAATCTCATCGTAAACGTCAGTGTCGAGCACCTCGGGAACGAAGCCCGCGCCTATCCCCTGAATCTTGTGAGGTCCTGCAACGCCCGTCGAAAGCACCGCGCTTGAAAGCGGTTCAACGGCTACGACCTTGACATCGGGATTCTTCTCTTTGAGATACTTGCCTGTGCCCGTAATTGTGCCGCCCGTTCCAACGCCCGCTACGAAGATATCGACCTTGCCGTCAGTATCCTCATAGATTTCGGGACCGGTTGCAAGATAGTGAGCCTTCGGGTTTGACGGATTGGTGAACTGTGAGGGAATGAAACTGTTTTCGATTTCGGCGGCAAGCTCCTCCGCCTTTGCGATAGCGCCCTTCATACCTTTCGCGCCGTCGGAAAGCACAAGCTCCGCGCCGTAAGCCTTCATAAGCTGTCTGCGCTCAACGGACATCGTTTCGGGCATTACGATAATAATTCTGTAGCCTCTTGCCGCCGCAACGGACGCGAGACCGATACCCGTGTTGCCCGACGTAGGCTCAATGATTACGGAGCCTTCCTTAAGCTTACCCGAAGCCTCGGCGTCGTCAATCATTGCCTTTGCTATTCTGTCCTTGACGGAGCCTGCGGGGTTGAAATATTCGAGCTTGGCAAGTACGGTTGCCTTAAGTTCAAGCTCCTTTTCAATATGTGTGAGCTCTACGAGCGGGGTTTTACCTATAAGCTGATCGGCTGATTTATAAATATTTGACATAGTGATTACTCCTTTTAACTGTTATTATAACACTGCTCTGAAGCCTTTTTCAAGGTCTGCGATAATATCGTCAATATGCTCGGTGCCTATTGAAAGTCTTACGGTTGTGGGTGTGATGCCCGCCGAGAGAAGTTCCTCCTCGCTCAACTGCGAATGAGTAGTTGAAGCAGGATGAATTACAAGCGACTTGACATCCGCAACGTTGGCAAGAAGTGAGAAAAGCTCAAGACTCTCGGTGAACTTCTTGGCCGTTTCGGCGTTGCCTTTAATTTCAAATGTGAAGATTGAAGCGGCGCCGTCGGGGAAATATCTGTCATAAAGCTCCTTCTGTCTGCCCGTTGCAAGCGAGGGGTGGTTAACCCGTGTAACCTGAGGATGGTTGCTGAGATATTCAACGACCTTAAGTGCGTTCTCAACATGTCTTTCAAGGCGAAGCGAAAGCGTTTCAAGTCCCTGAAGGAGAAGGAAAGAGTTGAACGGTGAAATTGCCGCGCCCTGATCCCTCATCAGAGTTGTGCGAAGCTTGAGTATATAGGCAAGATTGCCGCACGCTTCGGTGAAAACAACGCCGTGATATGACGGGTTAGGCTTTGAAAGCCCGGGGAATTTATCGTTCTGAGCCCAGTCAAATTTGCCCGAATCAACTACTACGCCGCCCATTACCGTACCGTGACCGCCGATAAACTTTGTAGCCGAGTGAACGACTATATCAACGCCGTGCTCGATAGGTCTCAGATAATAAGGTGTTGCGAAGGTATTGTCAACTATTACGGGAATTCCGTTTTCGTGAGCTATTGAAGAAATGGCTTCAAGGTCAATTATATCGGAATTCGGATTGCCGAGCGTTTCGGCATAAAACAGCTTGGTGTTCGGTTTGATTGCCCTTCTGAAATTTTCGGGGTCGGAAGGATCGACAAAGGTTACGTCAAGTCCCTGATCCTTCAACGTGTGCGCAAGCAGATTATAGGTTCCGCCGTAAAGATTTGACGACGAAACAATATGATCGCCTGCAAGCGCAATATTCTGGATTGCATAAGTAATGGCGGATGAGCCGGATGCGGTTGCCAGCGCCGCGGCACCGCCCTCGAGAGCGGCTATCCTCTGCTCAAAAACGTCGCTTGTGGGATTCATAAGGCGCGTATAGATATTGCCGCCCTCGGTAAGTCCGAAGCGTCCCGCCGCCTGCGCAGAATCCTTGAATACGTATGAAGTGGTTGCGTAAATCGGTACTGCTCTCGCGTCCGTTGCGGGATCGGGATTTTCCTGACCAACGTGTACCTGTAAGGTTTCAAATCTATAGTTACTCATTTTTTCAGTTTCCTTTCAAACGTGATTTGTTGTTATTTGTTTTCGTTATTACAACATCGCCGCATTCGTCCGAAACGGAAATTGCTTCTTAAAAGGTTTTGAAATTTCAGGTTCATATTTCTGCCGCCTTTCTTATCGTTTGACGGCATTATACACCCTATAACCTACCTTGTCAATAGGTTTTGTAGGATTTTTTATTATTTTTTATTTTTTATTTTTTCGGATATAAGAAAAGCCGCGTAATTACGCGGTTTTTTTATGGTTTAAGTTTTTCACCAGATAAACGGTATTATTCTGTATTTCACCTTTTTCATATACTCCGCATAACCTTCAAGACCGTCTTTGAGCACCTGCTCCTCATTTTTGATGCGCATAATGATTATAGGTATATAGAAAAGCATTATGCACATAGAAAGCACTGAACCGAGCACAAGCGGAAGCGCAAGAAAAAGTATAAGCGTACTCATATACATCGGATGGCGGACAACGCCGTACAGGCCCGTGTCGATAACCTTCTGATTTTCCTGCACTTCGACCGTGCGGGAAAGATAGACGTTTTCGCGAAGCACCTCGGCGTACAGCGCATAGCCGAAAAGGAAAATTGCGGCAGCAGCGATATTAACCCACACGGGCAGAATTATCCAGCCGAAACGGTAATTAAGGCCCGCTACTATGAACGCGGCGAGAAACATAATACCGCTTAAAAGAAGCACCGTCTTCTGCTCGGACTGCTCCTCCTTCGCGTTAAGGCGTTTTTCAAGGAGCTCGGGGCTCTTTATCATCATAACTATACCAACGATGAAAATAGGTATAAAAAGTACGCCCATAAACAGCCAGCCGCCGAAATATGAAAGGCTGCCCGCAGGAATGAACAGAAGCGCCGCTACGAGCAGTGCGCCTGAAATAAATTTTATAATTGCCTGAAAGAAAAGCTTTGCGTTCAAAGTGTTCACCTCAGATTACGTAGCTGCCGCCCGCGGCGCTGGAAAGCACGTCCTCGAGCGTGATTGAGCCGAGATAATTCTCAACGGCATCCTTAAGTCCCTGCCAGACGGGAAGCGTAAGGCACTCCCCTTTTCTCGGACAGTTGTTTTCTTCGCTCTCAAGGCATGAGACGGGTGCAAGGCTGCCCTCGGTGGCGGTCAGTATTTCGAGCACGGTATATTCCGACGGCTTCTTAATGAGCCGATATCCGCCCTGAAAGCCGCGTGAGGTCTGCAGAAGCCCTGAGCGGTTTAAGACGGGAATAATCTGCTCAAGGTATTTTTTTGAAATGTCCTGTCTTAAAGCTATGTCCTTTAATGCGACGTAGCCCTCGTCGGAATGCTCGGCTAAATCGAGCATCATACGAAGCGCATATCTGCCGCGTGTTGAAATCATCATAGTATCACCCGAAAACATAATACTACAAAGTTGGTAGGTTTTCAAGATTTAATTGTTTTCGCTTATCCTTTCGGCTATATATCTGAACACGGGAGCGCAGTCGGCAGAACCTCCCGAACCGTTTTCCTTAAAGACGGTCACGGCGTATTTCGGGCTTTCATAAGGAAAATAGCCGCAGAACCAGGACTGAGTTATCTCGCTGCCGTTTTCATTGAACTGCCCCGACTGAGCGGTGGCAGTCTTGCCCGCCGCGGAAACATTCAGAGGCTTTGCCTTGCCGAAAAGCATACTTTCAACCGTGTTATACAGAAGCGCCCCGACGGTATTCGCGGTGCTTTCATGCATCACGCGGCGGGATGCGGGCAATTCCGCCCTGAGAAGCGTATCGCCGTTCTCGTCAATTACCGCCTTCATAAGGCTCGGCGCACGGTAAACGCCGCCGTTGGCTATCGCGGCGTAAACCGCAGCCATCTGCAAAGGTGAAGCGAGCAGTCTCCCCTGCCCGAACGCGAGATTCGCAAGGTCCTGCGGCGAGACTATGCTGTCGGCATCGGGCATAATCCCCGACGGAGTTTTCCAGCCGTCGCAAAGCTCGATACTGCTGCCAAGGCCTAAATTCGTACCCGCTTCGCAGACCTTTTCCTTGCCTGTCAGAAGAGCAAGATTAATGAAATAGGGATTGCAGGAATTCGCCGTTGCACAAAACATATCAATTTTGCCGTGTCCCTGCTTTTTATGGCAGGAAAAGCTGTTTTTACCTATTGTATAGCTGCCGTTGCACTCATATTCAAGCGAGGTGTCAACTCCGCTTTCAACCGCCGCGCAGGCGACGACCGCCTTGAAAACCGAACCCACGCAGTAAGGCGTTATCGCCCTGTTGATAAACGGTGAATTCTTATCGTCAAGGCTGTCGGCGGGATTTGACTGTGAGTATTCGGGAACGCTGGCTAACGCGAGTATTTCACTCGTTTCAACGTCAAGTACAACAGCCGCACCCGTACCGATTTCATACAGTTCAAGCGCGCGTTCGCATATTTCCTGAATATCGCGGTCGATTGTGATTTGCAAGCCTGCCTGTGAGCGGTAATTGTCGCTTTCGGCTGTCAGTGCGACACCCTCCAGAGGCTTTGAGCGCGCATCGACGTTACAGATTATTTTCAAGCTTCCGCTGTTGCTTTTAAGGTATTCATTGTAGTATTTTTCAAGTCCGCTCACTCCGTTTGACTCGCCGTCAATATAGCCCACGGTATGAACCAACAAACCGTTATCACTGTAACGCGGGTACTTTTCAAACTGCAGGCAGGAATCGTTCTGTTCGCTTTTCAGCGCTCTGCCTATACCTATTCTCTTTGAGGAAACAAGCTTATATACTGTATCTCTGTCATCGGGTAATATCAGCGAGCTTGACTTGTTAAGGTCGTTTACCGAGGGTTTTACCGCAATCATCTGTTCGGCATTCGTACTGACAAGCGGCTTCATATTGCGGTCGTAAATCATACCCCTTGACGTGTCGGCAACGCTTGATACGGAGTTTTTCGTATAGGACGCAGAAACACCCGTACCGGCATTGATAACGACCATTCTTGCGGCAAGTATGCCGAGTATGAAGCAGAACACAAAAAACAGCGCGCAGACACGTTTAAGCATAAAAAAGCACCTCTGTTCTATTATTGAACAAAGGTGTCTTATTTATTTTCATTTATGCCTGTTTTCTTAAAAGCGCACCGCTTTCAAGTATTAAATCGGATCTGATTTTCGCCTTCATCATCGGGTGAGGCGTACTCTCAAGCGCTTCGCCGTCGAGGTCGGTCATTTCGGTTACGGTGAAGCTTACGGGCTTTTTGCCGAATTCAAGCGCTTCAAGAGTATCGCCGACGGAAAACTTATTTCTCTGCTCGATATAAATCCAGCCGTCCTCGCATTTCTCAACGACCGCCATAACGTCCCACTCCCTGCGGTAGCCGCCCTCATAGGAAACATTGGCATTGATTTCGGGAGCTTCGTAATAGAAGCCCGTGCCGTATTCTCGGTAGCTGACCTTGCGTGTTTCATCGACAATCCACTGCTCGGGTTTGTAGCTGTCCGACGGGTTTTGAAGATAGCCGTCAACCGCCATTCTGTAAGCGTTGGTGATTACGGCGGTATAGTAAGCCGATTTCGCCCTGCCCTCAATCTTGAACGAGTCGACGCCCGCCCTGACGAGCTCGGGTATATGCTCAATCATACACATATCCTTTGAGTTGAGTATGTAGGTGCCGTTATGATTCTCGTCAATGGGGAAGAAATTGCCCTGTCTGTCCTTCTGCATAAGATAATACTCCCAGCGGCAGGGCTGGGCGCACTCGCCGCGGTTTGCGTCGCGGTTGACAAGGTAGTTTGACAAAAGGCATCTGCCAGAAAACGAAACGCACATCGCACCGTGCACAAAACACTCTATTTCAAGCTCCTTCGGCGTTTTCGCACGAAGCTCGGCAATATCGTTTAGTGACAGCTCGCGCGCTAAGACAACGCGCTTTGCACCGAGATTGTAAAACTCGTTTGCCGAAAGCCAGTTGACAATTCCCGCCTGAGTTGAGATGTGAACGTCAACGTCGGGCGCATATTTCTTACAGTAACTTAAAACGCCTATATCGGCGACAATGAACGCATCCACGCCGGCAGAAGCCGCCGCTTTTATATACTCGGGCAGCTTTTCAATTTCGCTGTTGCGCGGCAAGGTGTTGAGCGTAAGATAAATCCTCACGCCCTTGCCGTGAGCAAGCGTACAGATTTCGCTTAACGCGTCAAAATCAAAATTCGCAGGCGCGGCTCTCATTGAAAACATGGTGGAGCCGACATAGATTGCATCAGCGCCCGCTCTGAACGCCGCGTCAAAACGCTCTCTGTCGCCCGCGGGAGACAGCACTTCCGGTCTTTTAATCATAGTTTCTCCTAAAATCACGGCGGAGAATAATCTCCGCCGCATAATTTAATTATTATTACCCGCCGCCTGGTCTGCCTTGTTTCTCTCGAAATCGTTTGCAATTCTCTCGGCATCGGTCGAAGCAAGATAAATCTTCTTGTTCTTGTCATGCGAGAAATAAACATAGTTCGTATCGGCGGGATTGAGCGCCGCATTGATTGCCGCGTCGCCCGGATTACAGATAGCGCCTATGGGCAGGCCTTCGCACTTATAGGTGTTGTAATTCTGGTTAAACGAATTGAGCGAAACAGAATCGCTGACCTTCTTGGCAACGAAATTATCGACGTAGTCCTTGGTAGCGTTACACTGAAGCGTCGGGTAAAGTCCCTTCTGCTTGAGTCGGTTGTGAAGTACCGAGGAAACAAGCGGCATCTGCTCGTCGCCGTACGCCTCTTTCTCGATAATTGAAGCAAGTGTGATAACGTCATCTATGCTCATACCGAGCTGATTTGCCTTGGCCTGATATTCTTCGGTCCACTTGGACTTGAAGTTGTCGAGTAGCTTGCGGATTACCGATGACGGATTCTCACCGATATAGAACTCATACGTATCGGGGTACAGATAACCCTCAAGTACGTGATAACGTTTGTCCTTGTTTTGCTCCTGCGCGATGAACGAATACTCGGAGCTGAAGTCAACGTCACGTACCGTGGTCAGGAACGACTCAGCCGTGCAGACCTCATACTTTTCAAGCTTCTCGGCAATCTGGTCGATATTGAAGCCCTCGGGGAAGGTAAGCTGAACAACCTCGCCCGTGATTGTCGGACGCTTGAAGGTTGAGAGCATATTTTCAAGTCCCATTGAACTCTTGAGATAATAAATGCCCGTCAGGTAGTTGTCGTCTCTGTAGTTCATCATCTTGGCAAAGATCATACAGAAATACTTGTGCTTGATAAGCTTGTTCTTTTTAAGCAGCTTTATTGCGTGGGCAGTATCGGTATCGGCGGGAACATTAACCGTTACAACGGTTTCGTCGTCTCTCTTAACCGCGAGCACGTCATTCGCGCAGCTTATGGCGTAACTTGAAATAAGAACTGCCGCAAGCACGCATATAAGCACGGTTGCCAGCGTACGTCCGCTCTTTTTAAGGAAGGTTGACAGGTCGGTCTGCGGCTTTGAGTTGTTCACTCTCGAAATAATCGCACCCGAAGCTGTTTTTCCTGACTTTTTAGGCATCTGGGCTTCAGTGGGAACGGCAGGCTTTCTGCCGATGGTCTTGCCGAAAATCTTAACGGTCTTTCTCGTCCTTTTCTTCGGCTGTGCCTTGCCGTCGTCAGACTTACTGTTTGAAACACGGGGAACGACCCTCGTGTCCCCATCTGCGGGCGTATAGCGCTGATCGTTCTCAAAAGCAGGCATTAAAGATATTCCCGAATCGTCCGTATTACGGACATCAGGTTCACTCTTTTGCTTTACCGCCTTGTAAAGTCTTACGGGCTTGGCTTTGGGTTCGTTTGAAGCCTTTCTGTAAACCCTGGCACCTGATGATGAGCTGTCGGTTTTGGCATCGGCATTGTTGAACTCGTTATCAAGATCCTTGATGTCAAGC
>JAEEGL014095184.1_pt1 | contig 45853 bp, 35 predicted proteins | sample 9134231 | NCBI WGS metagenome assembly JAEEGL01 (sample SAMN16246548, study PRJNA631951) | gut metagenome | biome: gut microbiome; feature: rumen; material: fiber-attached | host: Bos | place: Iran: Karaj | collected 2018-10 | reverse complement strand
GTTATGAGAGCATTAGCGACTTCTTATGCAGGTCGTAAGGAGCGTAAGCGTCAGATGCGTCAGCTTTGGATCGCTCGTATCAATGCTGCAGCAAGACTTAACGGTCTTTCATACAGCAAGTTTATGTATGGCCTTAAGTTGGCTGAGATAGATATCAACCGTAAGATGCTCGCTGAGATGGCTGTTAATGATGCAGAAGGCTTCGCAGCACTTGCTGAGATCGCAAAGTCTAAGATTGCATAATTCCGTATAAGCAGCGGGCTGCCCGTAAGAGGGCGAAAAGTGTTGACAAGATAATTGAATACATAGTATACTCTATAAGTCGCGAAAATGACACGGGGTCTTAGCTCAGCTGGGAGAGCATCTGCCTTACAAGCAGAGGGTCATCGGTTCGAGCCCTATAGGCCCCATCTTTCGGCCTTAAGTGTATTATGGAAGTTAAAGCACCAGTGCTGTCGACTTCGACAAGTTGTGGCGCAAGATGCGCAGAATACCACGCATCACAATATGGCGAGATGGCTCAACTGGCTAGAGCGTCCGGTTCATACCCGGGAGGTTCCGAGTTCAAGTCTCGGTCTCGCTACTATAAGAAAGAGTTTCGATTTTTATCGAAGCTCTTATTTTTTTATGTAAAGTGACCGATATACATATTGAAGACAAAAGAATATTTATGGACACGGATGTCCGGGGTAGTGCAGCGGAATCGATGATGACTGATCTGGTAAGGAGGTGAGGCGATATGACGATGTATGCAATACCGATTATGCGAGAAGCATATCCACAGGAAGTGGCGATTGTCGACAGCACGACTCATTATCAGAGATGGGATCGTAACAGGGAAAGAGACAGAGAAGAAAGAAAGAAAAAAGACAAAAACCAGTTTCAATCAATACTTGATAAGGAGAAGGAAAAAGAACTCGGCCAGGTTGGCTGCTTTTTCGAATTGAGAGCATGAAAATGAATAATGAGATCTAGACGATCCTGTCTAAGTTAAATGACTTAAACAGGATCGTCTTTTTATGTTATACTCTATTATTATGAAAAGACATGGGAACTGTTATGCGATAGCGCTTGTTATTTTAATATCAACTCTCTTTGGATGCGGCCTTGCTAAGGATCCCGCGGAGAATAAGACGGATGTGCCTGACATGGAAGAGGCGCTTGGCCGGGAACAGATTGGGCTGATGCAGGATTATGAGATCATGGAAGCGCAGGATGAGGCGGCTGCAATAACCGACATCCCTGATGTTTCTGAGTCTGAAGAGGTTTCTGTCATCATGGTCGGAGATATACTTCTTCATACTCCCATAGAAAAAGCTGCCTTTGACGAGGATTTGGATGAGTATAATTACGATTTTATTTTTGCAAACACCAAAGATCTTATACAGCAGGCGGATATAGCCATAGTCAATCAGGAAGTCATAATAGGAGGCAGTGATCTGGGTGTATCGGGATATCCGGCTTTTAATGCACCGTATGAGATAGGTGATGCTCTGGTAGAATCAGGATTTGATGTTATATGTCATGCAACCAATCACGCCTTGGATAAAGGAGCCAAGGGCATATTAAACTGTACGGATTACTGGAATATATATCACCCGGATATCACGATGGTGGGGATTCATGAAAACCTTGAAGACAGTGAGGAAGTAAGCATAATAGAACAGAACGGCATGAGGATAGCTGTGCTCAATTATACATATGGAACCAACGGAATACCGCTTCCGGATAATATGCCCTATGCAGTTGATATGTTAAGCGAAGATAAGGTCATAACAGATCTTGAATACGCCGAGACCAATGCTGATTTTACCATAGTGGTTCCCCATTGGGGGACGGAATACAGCCTTAAAGCTACGGATTATCAGAAAAAGTGGGCTCATATATTTACAGAAAACGGTGCTGATCTTATTATAGGAGCGCATCCTCATGTGATCGAACCCGTAGAGTGGATATATACGGATGATGTGGATGATAAAGCTGCACTTTGCTACTATTCTCTTGGCAATTTTGTTAATTGGACCTCGGGGACGGGGACAGGAGTAGCTGACAGAATGGTGGGAGGCATGGCTGATGTCAGACTCGTATCTGATAAAGATGGTACCGTACATATAGCAGAATATGGTATAATTCCTCTTGTGTGCCATGTCAGTAACGGACCGGAAGGCATAAGCGTATACAGGTTTGATGATTATGATAGGGCCTTGGCTGACAGTAATGAGATAAGACTTCAGGATCCGGCATTTTCATATGATTACTGTAGGGATCTGATAGATGATATTTGGGGAGATCTTGCACATGAGAGTGTCAGGTGTGACACGGATTGAACGGTCAGGAGAGTAGGTTGTTTTGAAAGCTAAAAAGAAGTATTTGTATCTGGTCATATTGCATGTCGGTTTTGTGATGTTTTCGTTGATTGCCGTATGTGCCAAGACTGCGGCGCTTAAAGAGTTTATGTCGCCGGGATTTTTTCTGTTCTATGGGTTGGTTATCCTGGGACTGTTCATTTATGCGCTCGTATGGCAGCAGATGCTCAAGAGGCTTCCTCTTGTTACGGCATATGCCAATAAGGCCGTAACGGTGGTATGGGGCATAATATGGGGATATCTGTTCTTTGATGAAGGGGTGACCGCCAATATGATAATCGGTGCGGTCATAGTTATTGTCGGAGTGCTCATCGTAGTAAAAGCCGATGCCACCAAGGAGACGGATAAGGAGGTGCAGGTATGACATATATCCTGGTATTCTTATTCTCCGTTTTTGTAGCATCACTGTCGCAGGTTTTGCTTAAGATCAGCGCAGGCAGGACGTATGACAGTCCGCTTAAGGAATATCTTAATCCGTTTGTGATAATAGCTTACGGACTGTTCTTTTCGACCACACTCATTGAACTGTACGCTTATAAGGGACTGCCTCTCTCGATGGGACCCATACTTGAAGCTACCGGATATATGTGGGTGGCTGTCTTAAGTTTTTTAATACTCAAAGAGAAGATAAGTAAAAAGAAACTGCTTGGCCTAGCCGTTATCATCATCGGCATCATAATATACAGTTTATAGGTTGACGATCATGGATGATTACAGACATATCTGCCCCAGATGCCTGTTTAGGGATATGGACGAAAAGGCCAGGGCAGAGCTTAAGACATATCTGGACAAGATAAAAGAGCCTGATCGCGCAGATACTGATGTCTACGAAAAGAGGCTCTCAATATGTAAGTCATGTGAGAAACTGCATGAGGCCACCTGCGATGCCTGTGGCTGCTATGTGGAATTCCGTGCCTATTCAAGGCACTCGCACTGTCCTCTGAAAAAATGGTAGTCCTAAATGAGAATCAGGACGGACTGTCCGCATGATCCGTGTCGGAGCATGCATACGGTGATCACTTGAGTTCGGAACCGCAATGAGGACACTTGGTAGCTTTGATCGATATCTTTTCACAGCAATAGGGGCAATCCTTGGTAGTGGGTGCCTCTTCTTTTTTCTTCACAAACTTGTTCATCGCTTTGATGATGCAGAAGATGACAATGGCTATGATCAGGAAATTAATAACGGCTGCTATAAATGCGCCGTAATTGAATGTGGCCGCACCTTCGCCTTCTCCAAGGACTATGCAGAGTGATGAAAAATCAAATCCGCCGGTAAGTAATGATATGAGCGGCATGATGATATCATTGACAAGAGAAGTCACGATGGCCGTGAAAGCTCCGCCTATGATAATGCCGACTGCCATGTCCATAACATTGCCTCTGGATACGAATTCCTTAAATTCTTTAATAAAACTCTTCATATTCCACCTCTCTTTACAGAATGATCTTTAGGATATTATATCACTTATTTTCTCGCACTTAACAGATTTTATTAAGTTTATGCAAATAATTCAATTTGGGTATTGTAATAAAGCGAAAATATATATAGTATAGATACATACAGATTTCTGTATAACGTTTAACCAACATACAGAGGAAAGTGAGGAAGGTATGGCAAAGCTTGTCATAAACGAGACAAAGACATTGGGGAGAGTCGAGCCTGAGATATACGGACATTTTTCCGAGCATCTCGGCAGATGTATCTATGAGGGGTTGTATGTCGGCGAAGATTCGGATATTCCGAACGTCAACGGCATGCGTAAGGATGTTATCAATGCTCTTAAGGAGATTCAGGTACCGGTTCTTCGTTGGCCGGGAGGCTGTTTCGCTGATGAGTATCATTGGAAGGATGGTATCGGCGAGAAGTCTAAGCGCAAGAAGATGATCAATACCCATTGGGGCGGTGTGACTGAGGATAACAGTTTCGGTACACACGAATATATGGAATTGTGCAGGCAGCTCGGCTGTAAGACATATGTCAACGGCAATCTGGGCAGCGGAACGGTTCAGGAGATGAGTGAGTGGGTCGAATACATGACTTTTGAAGGTGTTTCACCCATGGCTGAGCTTCGTAAGAAGAACGGCAGCAAGAAGGCTTGGAAAGTGGACTTCTTTGGTGTTGGCAATGAGAACTGGGGCTGCGGCGGCAATATGACACCGGAGCATTACGGTAATGAATACAGACGTTATCAGACTTATATTCGTCAGTACGACAGCAAAAAGCCTATTAAGAAGGTTGCATGCGGAGCCAATGTGGATGATTATCACTGGACTGAGGGTGTGATGAAGACCTGTTATGATCACACGCCTGAGGACTTCCATGGCTTCATGGATCTTTTGTCTCTGCATTACTATGATATGCCCAAGGGCTGGGAGCCTAAAGTGAGCGCTACCGAATTCGACGACAAGCTGTATTACAGAACGCTTAATAAGGCATATTTCATGGATGAGCTTATCAGACGCCACAGTGCCATAATGGATCAGTATGATCCTGACAAGAAGGTGGGGCTTGCGGTTGATGAGTGGGGTACATGGTATAAGGTTGAGCCAGGAACCAATCCCGGATTCCTCTATCAGCAGAACACGATAAGAGATGCACTTGTAGCCGGCATCACTCTTAATATATTCAATAAGCATTGTGACAGAGTAAAGCTCGCTTGTATTGCACAGATGATCAATGTGCTGCAGTCGGTTATCTTAACAGACGGAGATAAGATGCTTCGTACACCCACATATCATGTATTCCACATGTATCGTCATCATCAGGGAGGAGAACTTGTGGAGAGTTCGCTTTCGGGAGTGGAAGTACTTGGCAAAGGTGATTATGAAGTGCCTGAGCTTACAGAATCCGTTACGGTTAAAGACGAAATAATGACTATTACGGTCAATAATCTTTCGATCTCAGACAAGAAGAAACTTGAGATACAGTTTGCTTCAGATAAGGGATACAAGGTTGTGGAAGCCAATGTTGTAGGCGGAACCGATCCTCATGAGTACAATACTTTTGAAGATCCGGACAAGGTGGTTGAGAAGAAGTTCAAGGGATATAAGGAACAGAACGGTAAGATAACACTTGATATACCTGCGGCTTCGGTTGTGGAGATAAGAGTGAAATAAGCCATATCTACAGCTTGACTTGCAGTTGTTATATACTGTGATATAATAGGATCATTAAGGGCGTATCGATTTCGATACGCCCTTTAAAGAGTAAAGAATTATTCGGAGGAAAACGGGAGATGGCATTTGACGGTATTACGGTAGCTGCCGTTACTCATGAACTGAATACCAGGTTGACCGGAGGCAGGATATCCAAGGTGGCCCAGCCGGAAAAGGACGAGCTTTTGCTTACCGTAAAGGGAACGGACGGGATGTACCGGTTGGTATTATCAGCCAATCCTACCCTGCCACTTGCATATCTTACCGAGGATAATAAGATCAGTCCTGCCACAGCTCCGAGCTTTTTGATGCTGCTTCGTAAGCATATTCAGAACGGAAGGATACTGTCAGTATCCCAGCCCGGTCTTGAAAGAATCATCGTGATCGAAATAGAGCATCTTGATGAAATGGGGGATCTGTGTCGTAAAAGGCTTATCACGGAACTCATGGGAAAGTACAGTAACATTATACTTGTCGATAATGAGGATAGGATAATTGACTCGATCCGTCACGTGAACGCTTTGGTCAGTTCCGTAAGAGAAGTTCTTCCGGGATTCAATTACTTTGTTCCGGCGCAGGAAGGACGTATGGATCCTCTTGCCGTGACTGAAGAAGAATTTGTTAACCTTTTGAGTCAAAATTATGACAGCGCAGAACCTGCCAAGATCATAAAGACAGGATTCACCGGAATATCTCCGATGATGGCATATGAGATCTGTGAGGCTGCGCAGGATGAGTCGCCTTTGGCTTTGTGGAACGAATTTTCCAAAGTCATGGACAGAGTTAGAGCACATGATTATGTACCGCAGGCCCTGTACGAAAACGGGACTGTCAAAGACTACTGCATGGTACCGGTGGCAAGCTACAGACAGGAAGATATCGTGGGCTTTTCCACCCCCAGCGAACTTATCATAGCCTATTACAATGAAAAGGAGATCAATGCCAGAGCCAGACAGAAATCTGCGGATTTAAGAAATATAGTAAAGACCATACTCGAAAGAGATGTCAAAAAGTACGATCTTCAGCTTAAGCAGCTGAAAGATACCGAGAAGATGGAAAAATACAGGATCTACGGTGAACTGCTTCATACTTACGGTTATGAAGCGAAGGAAGGAGATAAGTCTTTTACGGCAGAGAATTATTATACGGGCGAGCAGACAGTGATTCCTCTCGATCCGACCATATCGGTCATGGATAATGCAGGCAGATACTATGAAAAGTACAACAAACTCAAGCGTACCAAGGAAGCATTGACGGAATTGACTGTGGAAGTCAAAGCCGAGATCGATCATCTGGAAAGTATCTTAAGTGCTCTCGATTTTGCATATAAGGAAGAAGATATCAATGAGATCAGACAGGAACTTGCGGAATCAGGATATATAAGAGGCAGGCGTGATCCGAAAGGACGAAACGGCAGAAACGGTAAGACTGAGAAAATGAGGTTTAAGAGCAAGCCGCTGCATTATATCAGCTCGGACGGATTCCATATGTATGTGGGCAAGAATAATTTTCAGAATGATGAGCTGACATTTAAGGTTGCGAACGGCGGTGACTGGTGGTTCCATGCCAAGGGGATCCCGGGATCGCACGTGATAGTGAAGACAGAAGGTGGTGAGCTGCCGGATCGTACATTTGAGGAGGCGGCAAGGCTTGCAGCTCATTATTCAAAGGGGAGCGGTTCGGATAAAGTGGAGATAGACTATCTACAGAGGAAGAATGTGAAGAAGCCGAACGGTGCCAAGCCGGGATATGTAATCTACTACACGAACTATTCCATGACGATAGGCAGTGATATAAGCGGTATAAAGGAGACGGAAGAATAAATATCACATGATATTTATACAACGTCGCCGGTTGGTCTGCCTTGACTGACAGGCATGAAATATAGTATACTTACTCAGTATGCAATTCTAAGAAATGAGGAACAATGTGAAGAGTATAATGAGCATGACCGGATTCGGACGTTTCGAAGTCACCGACGGACAGCGTAAGTTCACGGTCGAGATCAAATCAGTTAATCACAGATATCTCGATGTAAGCATCAAGATGCCCAAGAAACTTAATTTCTTTGATGCTTCTATCCGCAATCTTCTTAAAGAATATATACAGCGCGGTAAAGTGGATCTGTTCATCACGTATGAAGACACTTCGGAGGCTGATGTAAGTGTAAGTTATCACCCCAATGTTGCAGCGGAATACCTTAAGTATCTGAGACAGATGAGCGAACAGTTCGGACTTGAGGATGATATCAGAGTGTCTACTTTGTCAAGGTACCCGGAGATCTTCACTCTTGATGATGTTGAGATAGATGAAGAGGGTATATGGAGAGGCCTTGAGAAGGCGATAAGGGGCGCATGTGAAGGCTTCGTACAGACAAGAGTCAATGAGGGTGAGAACTTAAGGACCGATCTTTTGTCAAAACTCGATGAGATGCTTAAGATCACTGAGTTTATCGAGGAACGCAGTCCTCAGATCATAGAGGAATACAAGGCGGGACTCATAAGCAGGATAGAGGAGCTTTTGGGTGATACCAAGGTGGATGAAGGAAGATTGCTCACGGAAGTCACCATTTTCGCCGACAAGGTATGCGTGGATGAGGAGATCGTAAGGTTAAAAAGCCATATAGAGACTGTTAAGGCTACTTTGACGGAAGGTGGCAGTATTGGCCGTAAGCTTGATTTCCTGGCTCAGGAGATGAACAGAGAAGCCAATACGATCCTGTCAAAGTCCGGAGACCTTGAGATATCCAATCGCGGAATAGAGTTAAAGACAGGAATAGAGAAAGTCAGAGAACAGATTCAGAACATCGAATAGCGCAGGCTGTTACGGAGGTTGTCATGAAAGAGAGAGGGATACTTACGGTTATTTCGGGTTTCTCGGGAGCAGGTAAGGGCACTCTGGTCAAGAAACTCATAAGCGAGTATGATAACTACGCTCTGTCGATATCCATGACCACCAGGGCGCCGAGACCGGGCGAGGTGGACGGAAAGGATTATTTCTTTATAGACAAGGCACAGTTTGAACGCAACATTGCGAACGGACTTATGCTTGAACATGCGTGCTATCAGGATAATTACTACGGTACTCCGCGCGAGTATGTGGAGGAGCAACTTGATGCCGGCAGGGATGTGATACTTGAGATAGAGTATCTGGGAGCCTTTCAGGTGAAGAAGATGATGCCTGAGGCGCTGATGCTTTTTGTGACTCCCCCCTCTGCACCGGAGCTTTTGAGACGCTTAAGAGGAAGACAGACGGAGAGTGAGGAGAAGATCCGTGGCAGGATGGTAAGAGCGGTCGAAGAGGCGGATCAGGTAGACAAGTACGATTTTATCCTGCTCAATGATGATCTTGATACATGTGTGCGTGAGACACATGAGATCATACAGAATGCCAAATATGCGGCATCAAGAAATAAAGTGTTTATAGATGATTTCAAGACGGAACTGTCAGGTATTATAGGAGGAAAATAGACATGTTACACCCATCGTATTCGGATCTTATGAAGGTTGTCAATGCGGACGTGGAGCCCGGAGAGACCAAGGTTGTGAACAGCCGTTATTCAATAGTTGTTGCCACAGCCAAGAGAGCGCGCCAGATCGTTAACGGCGAAGAGCCTCTGGTTCCTTACAGAGCAGACAAGCCTTTGTCAATAGCGGTTGAGGAACTCAACCAGGGCCAGATCAAGATCATCGCTGAGGATGAACTTGAAGCATATGAGAATGAGGTTAAGGCGCAGGCCGCTGCAATGGAGGAGGAACTTGGATCTTCGGCAGATGAGACCGTAGAGATCGCAGAAGAGGATCCTGAAGTCTCAGAGGAAACAGAAGCATAAGACTTCGTTTGAGATAGTCTGAGAATTTTGGCGGTATTATGAAAGTATCATTTGTGTCACTCGGCTGCGACAAGAACACTGTCGATTCGGAGATGATGCTCGGGCTTTTACATGAGGCTGGGCATGAGATAGTATATGACGACAGTGAAGCAGAGGCAGTAGTCATCAATACCTGTGCATTTATCATGGATGCGCAGAAGGAGAGTGTTGATACCATACTTGAATATGGCAGAAAGAAGAGCGAAGGCAGCTTAAGGTACATTATCGTGACCGGCTGTCTCGGTCAGAGATTCTGCGACGATATTGTGAGACTGATACCCGAGGTGGATGCCATTTTGGGGATTCAGTCTTTTGATAAACTGCCGGAAGTTTTAACAAAACTTGAAAGAAACGATTCTAAACATACTTCATCATCAGATCCGGTAAAGATCATCGATGATATAAGTTCGACACCCATAAGCGGAAAAAGACGTCTTTTGACAACTCCGGTTCATTATGCCTATATGAAATTGGCAGAAGGATGCTCCAAGGCCTGTACTTATTGCATCATACCGAAACTTCGCGGACCTTACAGATCGGTCCCCAAAGAAGTGCTCATAAAAGAAGCGGGTGAACTTGCGGACAGAGGAGTTAAGGAACTTATCCTCGTGGCGCAGGAGACTACCGTCTACGGTGTCGATCTGTACGGCAGGAAGATGCTGCCTGAGTTGTTAAGAGAATTTGCGGCGATAGAAGGCATCGAACATATCAGGATATTGTACTGCTATCCGGAAGAGATCACGGATGAACTGATAGATACCATAAAAAACGAGCCCAAGATATATCATTATATCGACATGCCCATACAGCACGCGTCGGATCATATTCTTAAGAAGATGGGCAGACGCACAAATGAACAGGGCATAAGGGCCATGATAGGCAGGCTGCGGGAAGCTGTTCCCGATATATGTATAAGGACCACGCTCATGACCGGATTTCCCGGAGAGAGCAGGGCTGACTTTAAGATATTGATGCGCTTTGTGGAAGATATGCGCTTTGACAGGCTCGGTGTCTTTTGCTTTTCTCCCGAGGAGGGAACCGTGGCGGCCGGTATGAAACATAAAGTCCCGCATTTTATCGGCAACAGACGAAGAGATCTCATCATGGCCAGGCAGCAGAGCATAGTATTTGAAAAAAATGAGTCGCTTAAGGGATCGGTATTCAATGTGGTGATCCAGGGATACCTGGCAGAAGACAATGTCTATGTGGCGAGATCATATAGAGATGCTCCCGATGTGGACGGACTTATATTCCTTAAAAGTGAACGAAGCCTGATAAGCGGCGAGAATATAGATGTTATCATTACGGGTGCCAGAGGATATGACCTTACGGCCGAACCCGTATCGGGTGACGATGCGGCATCTGGAGAGGAGAGATGATCATGAATCTTCCCAACAAACTGACACTTCTTAGAGTGGTACTCATAGTACCGTTCGTGATCATATTGTTATCTGATTGTTTTGGTGAATACAGCAGATGGATAGCACTTGCTATTTTTATTGTGGCAAGTCTGACGGATCTGTTGGATGGCAAGATTGCGCGTAAGTATAATCTTGTTACCAATTTCGGCAAGTTCATGGATCCTTTGGCCGACAAAGTGCTTGTGTGTTCCGCGATGATATGCCTTGTGCATCTTTCTCCGGACCTGCTTCCCGCGTGGGCGGTAATCATCATACTTGCGAGGGAATTTATAATAAGCGGCTTCAGACTGGTGGCGTCAGATGCGGGTATCGTGATCGCTGCCAGTATGTGGGGCAAGTGCAAGACAGTGTCGCAGATGACCATGGTCATCATCATGTTGGCCGATATCAGATGGAAACATATGCCTGTAATAACAAGTGCGATCATGTGGATCGCTGTGATACTTACGGTTATTTCGCTTGTTGATTATATATGGAAAAACAGAGGCGTTCTGGCAGACAGGTAACCGGAATGCCGCTTATGAGTGAGGAAGATATGGAAGAGAATCTTGTTGTGGAACTTATCAGCGTGGGTACGGAGATACTCATGGGCAACATAGTCAATACCAATGCGGCATATCTTGCGCAGAAATGTGCGGAGGCCGGCTTAAGCTGCTACTACCAGGATGTGGTGGGAGATAATGCCGACAGGCTTAAGAACACTCTTAAGATGGCTGTTGACAGATCGGATGTAGTGATCTTAAGTGGTGGCCTTGGTCCCACGCAGGACGATCTGACCAAAGAGACAGCGGCTGAAATTATGGGCATGGAGCTGTATATGGATGAGGAATCCAAGGCAGCAATAGAGGCCTACTTTGCTGCATCAGGCAGGACTCCTACTGATAATAACTGGAAACAGGCGCTTATGCCCAAAGGAGGTATCGTACTTCCCAATCACAACGGAACGGCGCCCGGATGCATAATGGCAGCCGGGGGCAAGCATGTGATACTTCTTCCCGGACCTCCTGAAGAACTTAAACTCATGTTTGAGGAATCGGTGGGACCGTACCTTATGAATCTTACTTCAAGGACCATATATTCACGTACGGTCAAGATATGCGGCATAGGTGAGAGCAGAGCCGAAAGCATGATAGAGGATCTTATTAATGCACAGGGCAATCCTACGATAGCAACATACGCCAAGACCGGCGAGGTGCATATAAGAGTATCGGCCAAAGCCGAAGATGAGGTCATGGCCAAGAAACTGTGCAAGCCCATCGTCAAGGAACTTAAGGAGAGATTCAAAGATGCGATCTATTCGATTGATGACGGTGCGACACTTGAAAAGGCAGTGACAGATCTTGTTATATCCGAGGGACTTACGATTGGGACCGTGGAATCATGCACGGGTGGCCTGTTGGCCGGAAGACTTATCAATGTTCCTGGCATCTCAGAGGTATATAAGTCCGGACTTGTGACTTATTCCAATAAGGCCAAGAGAAAACTCGCCGGAGTCAGGAAGACGACACTGGACAAATACGGTGCGGTAAGTAAGCAGACCGCCACTGAGATGGTCAAGGGACTTGCTGCTTTATCCAAAGTGGATGTGGCCGTATCGACTACCGGAATCGCTGGGCCCGGAGGCGGGAGCGAAGAAAAACCCGTGGGACTTGTATATATTGCCTGCAGCGTATGCGGAAAAGTGACCGTTAAGGAACATCATTTTTCGGGTAGCAGGTCAAAGATCCGAGAGAACGCGGTCACAGCGGCGCTTAACCTTACAAGACAGTGCCTTTTAGAGTATCACAATGCCAAAGCGCTCGGAAAAAGCAAATAAATGATAATTGTACATAATATACAAAATGCGTATCAGATTTTTGGTAAAACTGATACGCATTTTGTTGTTGAAAAATAATACGCAGTGGGCTATATTATATGTGCATCATATGATCCGGTACATATGGTGGCGATAAGATCCTGATCTGATCCGGCACGTCTGCCGGAGTGCCTTACGCTTCCGGTGGCACTCATTCAGCAATTACGGATTTGAATTTTTAAGAAATAACAGTTGACAATCACGAACATTTGTTTTAATCTGTTATATAGACGTGAACAAGTGTTCAGTTTAAGAAGGAGATGTATCATTATGGAGAAGGAAGAGAAGCTTAAGGCGTTGGATGCTGCAATAGCGCAGATAGAGAGACAGTACGGCAAGGGAGCCGTTATGAAGTTGGGTGATTCCACAGCCAATATGAATGTGGAGGCCATTCCCACCGGTTCGCTCAGCTTGGATCTTGCACTTGGTATAGGCGGTATTCCCAGAGGACGTATTGTGGAGATATACGGACCTGAGTCTTCAGGTAAGACTACTGTTACGCTTCATATGATAGCCGAGGTTCAGAAGCGCGGCGGTATTGCAGGATTTATCGATGCGGAGCATGCACTTGATCCTGTATATGCACAGAATATAGGTGTGGATATAGACAATCTCTATATTTCACAGCCGGACAGCGGTGAGCAGGCTCTTGAGATAGCAGAGACAATGGTTCGTTCCGGAGCCATAGACATAGTTGTTGTCGATTCGGTGGCAGCGCTTGTGCCCAAGCAGGAGATAGACGGCGATATGGGAGATGCCGTTATGGGTGCGCCGGCCAGACCCATGAGTCAGGCCATGAGGAAGCTTACTGCAGTCATCAGTAAGTCCAATTGTACGGTTGTATTTATCAATCAGCTCAGAGAGAAGCTGGGAGTTATGTTCGGCAATCCGGAGACGACTACCGGCGGAAGAGCGCTCAAGTTCTACGCATCTGTCAGACTTGATGTCAGAAGAGCAGAGAGTATCAAGCAGGCAGGTGAGGTTGTCGGCAGCCGCACCAAGGTCAAGGTAGTGAAGAATAAGGTAGCACCCCCTTTTAAAGAGGCTGAATTTGATATCATGTTCGGCAAGGGAATATCCCGCATAGGTGACATTCTCGATCTTGCTTCGGATCACGATATCATAGTCAAGTCCGGCGCATGGTATGCATACGAGGGCAATAAGATAGGCCAGGGCAGAGAGAATGCCAAGCAGTATCTTGAGGAACATCCCGATGTATGCAGCGAAGTTGAGAATAAGGTGCGCGATCTCTTTGGCCTTGATACCGATACACCTGTTGCAGGGAAGGATAAGGAGTCCGAGGAATAGTATATATATGTTCGTTAAGAATGTAGAGGATATATCCGGCGGGAGATATAAAGTGACCATGGATGACGATGTCTCGTTCGTTCTGTATAAGGGCGAGATATCGAAGTTTCGTATAGCGGTTGATACGGATATCGATAATACCGGATATGAGCAGATCATGCATGAGATTCTGCCAAGGAGAGCAAGGCTCAGATTGCTTAATCTGCTTGCCCGCCGCCCATACACGGAACATCAGCTTAAGGTTAAGCTTATCGACGGAGGATATCCGGAATCTATAGCAGATGATGCCATATCATATGTATCCGGGATGCATTTGATCGATGATTACGGTTACTGTAGGGATTATATATTCCACAGCAGTGCCACCAAGAGTCGTAAGCGTATCGTGAGCGACCTCCTTAAGAAGGGAGTGCCCGCCTGCGTCATAGAGTCTGCCATGAGCAGCATAGAAGATGACGGAGATCTGGCAGAGGAGGATTCGCTCATATACAGGCTTATGGAGAAGAGATCATATAATAAGGATACTGCCACATATGAAGAGAAGCAGAAGATGCTCAGGTTCCTGTATGGCAGAGGATTTGCATGTGAGGCCATTGACAGATGTATGAAGTCATAGGCCTTATTGCATTTTGCCTGTTTTCTTGCCTATATCGGTATTTTTCATCATCCGAAGACTTACTGATGTACTTGACATAACTATTTCTTAAGTGTAATATTGATATGTTGTAGTTTATGCTATCAAAGGGTCACTCTACATGGCTCTTTAAGGTTATATAGTATTTAAGTACAATGAAAACAAAATAAGGAGGTGCTCCTGCATATGATGGGTATAATCATTGCAGTGGTGGCGTCTCTGGTTGTAGCGGTACCTGTTACCTTTGTTGTTACTTCCAATTATCAGAAGAACGCAGCTAAGTCTAAGATAGGAAGTGCGGAGGAACAGGCAAGAGAGATCATCGATGAAGCTCTTAAGACTGCTGAAGAGAAGAAGCGTGAAGGCTTGCTTGAGGTTAAGGAAGAGTCCATTCGTACCAAGAATGAACTTGATAAGGAGATCAAGGAGCGTCGTGCAGAGATACAGCGTAATGAACGCCGCATTCAGCAGAAAGAAGAGAACATAGACCGCAAGACAGAGGCCATCGAGAAGAAGGAGGCTAGCCTTGTTGCCAGAGAAGAGAATCTCAACAAGCAAAAAGAGGCTATAGCCAAGCTCAATGAAGAGCGTGTACAGGAACTCGAGCGAATCTCAGGATTAACCTCCGACCAGGCAAAAGATTATCTACTGAAAATTGTTGAAGACGAAGTAAAGCATGAGACGGCTGTCATGGTAAAAGAACTTGAGAGCCGTGCCAAGGAAGAGGCCGATAAGAAGGCTAAGGAATATGTGGTCAATGCAATACAGAGATGTGCTGCAGATCATGTATCGGAGACTACGATCTCGGTCGTTAATCTTCCCAACGATGAAATGAAAGGAAGGATCATCGGTAGAGAGGGTAGAAATATCCGTACTATCGAGACTCTCACAGGAGTGGATCTTATAATAGATGATACTCCGGAGGCAGTCATCCTCTCGGGATTTGATCCGATCCGCAGAGAAGTAGCCCGTATAGCACTTGAGAAGTTGATCATAGACGGACGTATTCATCCGGCTAAGATCGAGGAGATGGTAGAGAAGGCTCAGAAAGAAGTCGAGACCATGATCAAGGAAGAGGGTGAAGCAGCTCTGTTGGAAGTTGGCGTGCATGGAATTCATCCCGAACTTGTTAAACTCCTCGGTAAGATGAAGTTCAGAACGAGTTACGGACAGAATGCTCTTAAGCATTCGATAGAAGTAGCTCAGCTGTCAGGTCTTTTGGCGTCAGAGCTTGGACTCGATGTCAGGATCGCCAAGCGTGCAGGACTTTTGCATGACATAGGTAAGTCAGTTGATCACGAGATGGAAGGATCTCATGTTCAGCTGGGTGTAGAGTTGTGCAGAAAGTACAAGGAATCAGCGCTTGTTATCAATGCGGTTGAGTCACATCACGGTGATGTGGAGCCTACTTCGCTCATCGCATGTCTGGTTCAGGCTGCAGATGCTATTTCGGCGGCAAGACCCGGAGCCAGAAGAGAGACACTGGAGACATATACAAGTCGTCTTCGTCAGTTAGAAGAGATATCCAACAGTTTCAAGGGTGTAGATAAGTCATTTGCCATTCAGGCCGGTAGAGAGGTTCGTATAATGGTGATTCCGGAACAGATTTCAGATGCAGATATGGTATTGCTCGCAAGAGACATATCTAAGCAGATTGAGGAGCAGATGGAATATCCGGGACAGATCAAAGTTAATGTGATACGTGAATCACGAGTTACGGATTACGCGAAGTAAACCAAAGGGGTTGCAGCAATGCAACCTCTTTTTTATGCTGATTGGAGAAAAATTGTGTGTTGCGGAAAAAACGGAAATAGGGTAGAATAGTCTGTGACCATATTATTGTATACAATTATACAAAACAAATGAGGGATTTATGAAAAAGTACAAGGAATTGAGTAGAGAAGAACTTGAGACGCTTAGAAGTGAGCTGCAGAAGGCGTTTGAGGATGCAAAGGGAAAAGGCCTTAGCCTAAATATGGCCAGAGGTAAGCCATCACCGCTGCAGCTTGACATTTCGGGAGAACTTTGCGATGCTTTGACTTCGTCTTCGGACTTTATTACAGAATCGGGCATTGATATTCGTAATTACGGCGAACTTACGGGATTGCCTGAAGCCAAGAAACTTATGGGTGATATGATGGGTGTTGATGCAGATAAGGTGATAGTATTCGGTAATGCTTCACTTCCCATTATGTATGATACGGTATCAAGATCCTATGCCTTTGGTGTGAACGGTTCTACACCGTGGTGTAAGCTTGACAAGGTAAAGTTCTTATGTCCGGTTCCCGGATATGATAGGCATTTTGCCATCACAGAGCAGTTTGGTATAGAGATGATCGCAGTTCCGATGGATGACAACGGACCTGATATGGATATTGTAAGGAAATATGTTGAATCCGATGATTCGGTTAAGGGCATATGGTGTGTTCCGAGATTCTCCAATCCTGCCGGTGTGGTATATTCAGACGACGTAGTAAAAGCCTTTGCTACACTTAAGCCTGCCGCAGAGGATTTTAGGATATACTGGGACAATGCATATGCGGTTCACAGCCTGTATGATGATGCTCCAAAGCTTCTGGATATCATAGGAGAATGTGAAAAGGCCGGCCATCCTGACATGGTATTTGAGTTCTGCTCGACTTCAAAGATCAGTTTCGCCGGAGCCGGTATAGCTGCTATGGCTTCCTCGGCCGATAATCTTGCCTGGGTCAAGAAGACGATGACCATTCAGACCATAGGATACGATAAAGTCAATCAGTTAAGACATGTTCGCTATTTTAAAGATATAGACGGTATAAGGGAGCATATGAAGAAGCATGCCGAGATCCTAAGACCCAAGTTCGAAGCCGTGTATGATGAGTTTGAAAAGGAATTAAGCGGACTTGATATAGCCACATGGACAACTCCCAAGGGAGGTTACTTTATATCATTCAATGCCATGGAAGGTACCGCCAAAGAGATAGTAGCCAAGTGTAAGGAAGCGGGTGTGACACTTACCGGAGCAGGTGCCACCTATCCTTATGGCAAGGATCCAAAAGACAGCAATATAAGGATTGCGCCTTCATTCCCCTCAGCAGAGGATATGAAGAAAGCGGCAGAAGTCTTTGTACTTTGCGTAAAGCTTGTTACTGTAGAGCATTTGCTTGGCGCTTGACCGGACTGATATGTATATATAAGACCACGTTCGATGAGAACGTGGTCTCTTTTTTGCAAAATCGACTGTAAAGAAGTGGTTTACGATAATTTTTAAAAAAATTTTTTTACAACATCTAGTGGACATAACAAAATGCCTGTCCGAGATGTTGTGGAAAATGCCGAAAAAGCTTGTAAAATAGGGATTTGTGGCAAAAAAGCCGATTGATTTTCTGTTACTTAGTGAGTATAATGTAACAGTACGACAACCCAAGAGAATTGGGATGGATAGGGGTTTTTTGTCATATGCAGAAAGAGATTGATTCTTTCATTTCTTATTTACATAACGTTAAGAAGACTTCTTCCAACACCGAACTCTCATATCAGAGGGATCTTAAGAAGCTTAAGTCCTATCTGGAGAGCACAGGTATCAGGAACACTCAGGACATAACAGAAAAGGCATTGCTTGATTATGTACAGAGTATGGCTGACGCAGGCTTTAAGCCGGCGACGGTCTCAAGGAATATTGCTTCCATTAAAGCATGGTTCCATTACATTACCGGAGAAGGAATGGTATCCAAGGATATCTCGGTTGGACTTAAGGCGCCCAAGATAGAAAAGAGAGTTCCGGAGATAATGAGTCTGTCAGAAGTCAATTCTTTACTTGAACAGCCTACCGGTGATACTCCCAAAGAGATCAGGGACAAGGCAATGTTGGAATTACTGTATGCCACAGGCATCAGGGTTACGGAACTTATCACACTTAAGTTAAGCGACCTTAACCTGCAGATGAATATAATCACATGCAGGGACAGCCATAAAGAACGAGTTGTTCCGTTTGGCACAACAGCGAGATCTGCCATAGTAAGATACATGAATGAGGGCAGAGACAAGCTTATAGGCGGGCATTCAGTGGATACGCTTTTTGTAAATTGCTCGGGTGAAGAGATGAGCAGACAGGGTTTCTGGAAACTTATCAAGTATTACACCAAGAAAGCCGGAATAGAGGCGGACATCACGCCGCATACATTAAGACATTCTTTTGCGGCACATCTGGTTGAGAATGGAGCGGATCTTAAGAGCGTTCAGGAGATGCTTGGTCATTCCGATATATCGACCACCCAGATATATGCCAATATCAATCATAATCATTTAAGAGATGTATATGCTAAGAGTCATCCGAGACAGTAGGATGGCTCTTTTTTGAGTTAAGAAATTCTTAAGAGAATATGTTGCTTTGTTTTATTGAAGAATATCCGGCCGGCGATATAATTACAGTAAGGTAAGATCCGATATGGAACTATATGGAACGCAGATGAGGAATGAAGGTATATGATAAAGGATATGTTAAACAATCTCTTGGGTTCGGACATGGATAATGAAGACAGTCCCGGAACAGATAAGAATAAACAGTTCATGATAGAAGCGATAGTAGGATGTGTGGTGCTCATCACACTCATAATATTTGCGATATGGTTGCTTTTGCGTAAAGAGTTGCCTGCAGACACGGCAAAAGAAATTGCGGTAGAGGCTGAAGATGTAAGAGAGACGACAGAGCCTGTCGATATGGATACGGAGAATGCGGTATCGGCGCCCGATGCAGATGTAACAGATAAGACAACAGGCGTTACTGAATCTAATCGAAGTAAGGGAATAGACGTAAGCAAAGTACAGAGAGATAAAAAACTTAAGGGAACCGGAGAACTGCCACAGGTATATACACCGGGCAAGGCGCTCAAGTATTCCGATGATGACTACCAGATGCCTGAACTGTACGGATACTGGGACGAATACAAACTTGATGCCGTGTCGGATATCATTAAGCTTGAACGTATGAGAAAGATCACCGATAAACTTAAGGGATCCAATGATTTCTATTATTATGGAGATAAGGATGCCGAGGGAAGACCCGAGGGCAAGGGACTGGCGATATACGCGAATAACACTTATTATTTTGGCGACTGGAAGGCTGGCTTAAGAAGCGGTAACGGTATGTGGGTGCGCATATTTATTGATGAACCCGGCGTGGTCAATGGTGTGGACGGAGTTACATGGCATCAGTATTCCGGAGAGTGGAAGGATGATTATCCCAACGGTAGCGGTCAGGAGAATATCACCTACGAAGGGGCATGTGATGAAGAATATGCCATTCGAAATGTTATAGGAGGATTTAATTATGGCTTCTATGACGGGGAAGTGTATGTGATGACTGATGACAGAAAAGGCAGCTCAACTGACTGGTACGGAAATGCAAAACGTGGTATATTCACATATATAGGTGAAAAGTCCGATTCCCAGGGCAAGCGTCCCATATGGAAAGCCGGAGACGGATATGATACCGGCGAGGAGGATGACTGCCGGTGGATTTATCCTTCTGACAATGCTGATTTCGGGATCGCCGGACTCAAAAAGGGCTGATAATATACAGGCATAAAATGGGCAATATCATTGATTATGTAAAAGAATATGGAGACAGGACATTTGCGGAGCGACCGTTTGACGAGGTCGATGCTTTAGTCCTGTCTCAATTTGTGTACATGAAATGGGAACATGTCATTCCGGGACTTGAAGCCGCTGCAGAGCCACTTAGCCTTGTACAGATGGAAGGTATGATCTTATCGGAGGATCTTATGGATAAGGTCTTTATGGATGAGAGGTATGCAAAGGACAATAAGGCTCTTTTTAAGGCGATGGTTCAGAGCAGACGGTTTGGAGACATGAAGTGTAATTATCTCGTGGAAGATAAGAATGAGGAGATAGTAACGCAGTTTTTCGCCATTACGGTATTTCCGGTCGGAGCTCTTCCTGTGGTGGTTTTTCGAGGCACCGATGAATCTATGCTCGGTTGGAAAGAAGATTTTAACATGGCTTACAGATCACCCGTGGCGGGACAGACCTTGGCATCTCTGTATCTTAAACAGGTTGCCCTGAGGATAGACGGTGATTTTGTGACTGCGGGCCATTCAAAAGGCGGTAATCTTGCTGCATATTCGGTCATGACCGCGCCGAAGGCTTTACAGGATCGGGTTGTTCGAATATATGACTACGATGGTCCGGGATTTAAGAATGAGACCAAGAGCCGGCATGGCTATGAGGAAATAGAGGATAAGATATTCAAGGTAGTTCCCGAATCCTCCATAGTAGGGGTGATCCTTGAGCATGCGGGAGGATATAGGGCGACAGACTCAACGGCCAAAGGAGCAATGCAACATAATCCTTATACATGGGTGATAAGTGACGGAGCTTTTGCTTATCTCACAGATGTAAGACATTCGTCGGGACTGTTTCGGGATGCCATTACGACTTGGATGAGCGAACTTTGCGATGATGAACGTGAGCTGGTATTCGGCACCATATATAATATTTTGGCTACTACAGGAGCGGAGACTACCATAGAACTTAAAAAGGACAGGATGGCGCCTGTCAATATGCTTAAGGCCATTATAGATCTTCCTGAGGATACAAAGGAAAGAGCCAAGGAGATTTTGCATGAATTTAAGATTCATGTATAGGGGTTAAGATACTTGTATTTTTTGCCGATAATGGTAATATAAGAGTATAGATACAGGTCGTTTATGCTCTTTAGCCAAGGATGGCGTCTTTTTGCAAGGAGGTGCACATATGAATCTGTCAACAGGTAATGATTATTCTTTTTTGTTCGGTGGCCAGAGCTCTGCCACGGAGAGTTCAGGTTTTTCCCTAAATGATTATGCAAGTATTAAGAATGGCTCTTATGGTAAGCTGATGAAAGCATATTATAAGGAGCAGAAGAACGGCGGCAAGTCTGCTGAGGAGGTTAAGCAGGAGACTCAGACCAAGGGCGTAGAGTATTCCGAGACCGCTTCGCTTGCCGATAAGTTTGACAAGTCCGTGAGCAAATTACTTAATTCTTCCGATCTTTTTGAACTCAAAGAAGTGACTGAGAAGAATGAGGATGGCGTAGAGAATACCAAGTCTGAATATGACAGAGATGCTATTTTGAGTGCAGTCAAGGATTTTGCCAAGAGCTACAATGATCTTATGTCCAAGGCCACGAAGTCTACTAATAAGAACGTGGCACGCAGGGCCGAGAATCTGGCGGGTCAGGTGACCAACTACTACAAGCAGCTTAAGGCTGCAGGTATAGAGATCAATGAAGACGGTACGCTTAAAGTCAATGAAGACACCATTAAGAATGCGGATGTCAGTGCACTTAAGAGAGCGTTTAACGGTAAAGATTCCATGCTTGGACAGATCGCTTCCAAGGTAGACCAGATAGGCAATGCGGCAGAAAGTGCAGCCAAGAATCTCAAGGGCTATACAAAGTCTGCCAAGTATGCATCGGATTCAAGCGCCATAGGCAATTTATTAAATAATCAGGTATGATCAATAATCACACTAACAGCTTAAAGACGTGATCCAATCAAGAAGGGAAGCCTCCAAAGAGGCTTCCCACTTTAGGTTTATGTAATGCCATGACCATGTGGAGAGACTGATGGACAAAAACAGGTTTTTGGAGTTTTTCAGAAAACACGGTAATGTCAATGCGTGCATAGTATGTATTCTGGGGGTGGGTATCAATCTGCTGTTTGATGCAGCCGTATCTGCCATGGGATTGCCGTTACATTTGGATACAATCGGTACGGTGGCCGTGGCTGTCATGGGTGGTTATCTTCCTGCAGTTGCAGTAGGCTTTCTGACCAATCTTATCAGAAGTTTTACCAATCAGTCTGCCATGTACTATGGTGTATTGAATGTTCTTATTGCGTACGTGGCGTCTTTTCTTGCCAGACGCGGATATTTTAAGAGATGGCAGGGAATGTACATAACGGTGCCGATCTTTACGATCATCGGTGGCGGCTTGGGCATGCTCATTCCCTGGTATATGGAGAGTCTTGCTTTTGACGGTGAAGCATTGAGTGCGATACTGTATCAGACAGGATTCTTCAATTCTTTTGTGTCGCATCTTTTGGCAAGTCTTATCATGGATCTTCCCGATAAATTGGCAACAGTTGTGATAGTGATGCTCATACTGCATTTTATTCCGGCGAATTTCTACAGGTACTGTGGATTCCATATGTGGATGCAAAAGCCCGTATCAGGCATGGATATGATGACCAAGGTCAGATCCAATGTAAGGGTTTTATCTTTGCGAATAAAGATGTTGATTGTTTTGGTGATCTCTCTTACAGTAGTAGGCTTGGTCGCCATGTTCATTGGAGTACGTATATATTACAAAGCAAGTATCAATGAGCATATGCGTCTGGCACAGGGAACAGCCTCGTTGGCGGCGAAGGTCATAGACGGAGACAGAGTGAATGATTATCTCGCAACCGGCGGTAAAGCGGAAGGGTATGAGGAGACTAAGAGATTGCTTGTCGATATCCTTCAGAGTTCGCCCGAGGTATCATTTCTGTACTCCTATAAGATCACAGACAAAGGTTACAGAGTTTTATTTGATATAGATACGGAAGATGTGCCTGCCAATGCCATAGGAGAACTGCTTCCGTTTGAAGAAAGCTTTGCTGCGGTCATTCCGGATCTTTTGGAAGGCAAGGAAGTAGAGCCTGTTTTAACCAATGATAATTACGGCCGCCTTCTGACGGCCATGAAACCGGTATACGATTCAGCAGGCAAGTGTGTCTGTTATGCAATAGTGGATGTTGATGTTGAAAAGATCAATACTAATATGAGAAGCTTTTTGGCTGAGATGATCTCGATCTTTTTGAGTTTCTTTATCCTGCTTTGTGTCTTTGTGGTATGGCTCAGTGACTATCATATCATATATCCCGTCAGATCCATCACTACACAGCTTGATGGATTTGCCAATACTTTGGATTCGCAGGCTTTGCTTGATGAATATGTCAAGGAACTTAGAAGTCTGGATATACATACCGGTGACGAAGTTGAGAGACTGTTTAAATCAATCTGCAGAATGACGCGTGATCAGGCGGAGCAGACAAGGAGCATCAGACAGTTATCAAGCTCAACTGCCAGGATGCAGGACGGACTTATCATCACCATGGCCAATATGGTGGAAAATCGTGACTCGGATACAGGTGCGCATGTTCAGAAGACTTCCGCATATGTGAAGATCATAGTGGAAGGATTAAAGGCCAAGGGATATTATGCGGAGAAGATCACTCCGAAGTTCATGTCGGCGGTTGTGCGTTCCGCACCGCTTCATGATGTCGGCAAGATAAATATACCCGATGAGGTGCTTAATAAGCCCGGTAAGCTTACAGATGAAGAATATGAGATCATGAAGACTCATACCACGGCAGGTAAGAAGATAATAGAGGATGCCATTGATACCGTGGAAGGGGAGAATTATTTAAAAGAAGCACGAAATATGGCCGCATATCATCATGAGAGATGGGACGGCAAGGGATATCCCGAGCAGCTTCACGGAGAAGTTATTCCGTTGGCCGCACGTATCATGGCTGTGGCGGACGTATTTGATGCGCTTACATCTCCAAGAGTGTACAAGCCGGCATTTCCGCTTGAGAAGGCTCTGGCGATCATAGAAGAGGGAAAAGGCACACAGTTTGATCCGAAGTGTGTGGAGGTATTTATGGATTCCCTGTCAGAAGTAAAGGTCATCTTAAGAAAGTACAATCAGAATGTGTAGAGGGAGGATATGCGGATGAAGAAAAGATATATCAATATCATCGTGGCTTCCCTTGCATTACTGTGCCTTTGCATGTCGGCCGTACTTCCGGCATATGCAGCAACCAATGATTCCGCAGATAAGGCTAAAAATTCGCCTTTTGGCGGTGGTTATGCTCTGACTGGGCAGATTCCGAACGTTTCTTATCATACAGAACTTTATGATGCGACCAACGGCCTTCCTACATCGGATGCCAATTTTATATTGGGTTCAAGAGACGGTTATGTGTGGATAGGCGGATACAGCGGCATCATTCGATACGACGGTTCATCTTTTAACAGACTGGATACTTCCGGAGGCCTTACAAGCGGAAGATGCATTTTTGAAGACAGAAGAGGCAGGATATGGATCGGAACCAATGATAACGGAGTTGTGGTGATCGATGGTAACGAAAGTACGCATATCACATACAAAGAGGGATTGCCGTCTTCTTCAATAAGGATATTTGCTGAAGACGGTGACGGAGATATATATGTCGGTACCACGGCGGGTGTGTGCTACGTGGATGATCAGATGCTTGTGCATGTGGTTGATGATGAGCGTATCAATGAAGAACGTGTACTTAAACTTGTGTCGGATTCAAAAGGAAGGGTATACGGACAGACCAATTCCGGTATCGTGTTCTCCATAGACGATCATAAGATATCGGCTCTTTATAATAGTTCAGATCTTGGCATCAGCAAGATCACGACTATTCTGGCGGATCCCGTTCGTGACGGAGAATTGTATTTTGGAACGGAAGACAATGTAGTATACCGTGGCAAGTTCGGTTCCAAGGACTTCCAGATGAAACGTATAGGTCTGGGAGATCTTACCAATGTTCACTGGCTTAGTTATGACTGCAATAAAGTGTGGGTGTCTTCCACTACCAAACTTGGTTATATTGATACGGATGATGAGTATCATCCTGTCAGAGGCCTTCCTGTGGACAGTGCGATCGAGATGACTACATCAGATTATCAGGGTAATCTGTGGGTTGCCTCATCCACACAGGGAGTGATGAAGGTAGTTACCAGCAACTTTGTGGAAATGACAGGGAAAGTGGGCCTGCCTTCCGCGGTGGCCAATACCGTATGTCAATATAAGGGTGATACGTATATAGGCACGGATAAGGGCGTATTTGTGATCGACAGCCTTGGCCATGCCATTACCAATAATCTTACTTCATATATCGGAGAACAAAGAATACGCTGCATAAAAGAGGATCCGTATGGAAAACTGTGGGTTGCCGTATTTACAGGAGACATGGGCCTGGTCTGCATGAATGCCAAAGGCGAGGTCAAGTCATATACTACCGCAGACGGAATGCCCAGTAATGAGGTCAGATGCATATCGTTTACTGCTGATAAGACCATGTTGGTCGGCACGAACGGCGGCATGGCTGTTATCAAAGACGGTGAGATTACAGATACCGTCACCTCTGTCGATGGAATCAAAAATACGGTTTTCCTGACCGTATGCGAGGGTGACGATGGAGAGATATATGCAGGTTCCGACGGAGATGGGATATATGTCATAAAAGAAGGCAAGGTCAGAAGACTTGGCAGAGAAGAGGGCCTCACCAGTGATGTGGTCATGAGGATCACAAAGGATGATGAAAGGAATGTATATTGGCTTGTAACTTCCAATTCTATCCAGTACATACAGGATGGCGAGATATATGAAGTAAGTTCGTTCCCTTACAACAATAATTACGATATCTATTTCGGAAAAGGGAATGATCTGTGGATCATCTCTTCGTACGGCATATACAAGGTTGATGCCAAAGATATGCTTGCGGATAATGTAACCGATTACAGGCTTTATACCATTGCCAACGGTCTTCCCTGCACACCTACATCCAATTCTTATGGTATCAAAGACAGATACGGATATCTGTATATTCCCGGAAGAAGCGGCGTGATCAAGGTCAATACCGATCACTTTGCTGATGAGAAGATATCCGTCAATGTGGCGTTGGGATCTTTGTATTGCGACGATGAACGGATCCTGCCGGATGAAAAAGGAGTATACAGACTCCCTGCTTCCAAAGGAAGAATAAGGATTACGGCGACTGTGCTTGACTATACTTTGCTGAATCCCGTGGTAAGGGTATTCTTGGAAGGAAGAGAAGAAGAAGGTATCATGATGCGCAGGAGTGAACTGTCGGCACTTGAGTATACCGGATTACAGTACGGAGACTATGTTCTGCATATACAGGTATATGACGGGACGGGCAATTATCTTCTGACGGAAGAGACGTATGATATTTCCAAGAAAGCGCGCATAAGCGAACTTCCTGCCGTCAGGGCGTTGATATTCATGATAGTTGCTGTAATAGCGGGTGTTATTGTATGGCAGTTCATGAATAATACCGTGGTACGTAAGCAGTATGCAGAGATCAAGAAGGCAAAAGAGGATGCAGAACAGGCCTCAACGGCCAAGTCGAGATTCTTAGCCAATATGTCTCATGAGATAAGAACTCCCATTAATACCATAATGGGAATGAATGAGATGGCATTAAGAGAGGATGCGACCGGAGTTCCCAAGGGGTATTTCATGTCGATGATCAATTATTCGCTGGATATAAGGAATGCAGCGGAATCGCTTCTGTCTCTCATCAATGACCTTTTGGACATATCCAAGATCGAGTCCGGAAAGATGCACCTTGTCGAACAGGAATATGATTCTCACGAGATGTTGAGATCCATTGTATCGATGATAAGGATGAGAAGTACACAAAAGGAACTTACTTTTGATGTTGTCATAGATGAACTGCTCCCCAGCCGAATGTATGGTGATGCCGGCAAGATAAAGCAGATAGTGCTTAATCTTTTGACCAATGCCCTTAAATATACGGAAAAGGGAGGATTTGCCCTGACGGTATCGATGACTGAGAGGGAAGACGATAAGTGCAAGCTCATTTTTTCCGTAAAGGATACCGGAATAGGCGTTAAGCCTGAGGATATGGACAAGCTCTTTACGGCCTACGAGCGCCTGGATGAACAGAAAAACAGCGGGATACAGGGAACGGGGCTTGGTCTTGACATATCAAGAAGATTCGCTGAACTCATGGGAGGCAGTTTGATCTGTGAGAGCGAATACGGTGAAGGATCTGAGTTTATACTTACGCTTGACCAGAGGATCGTGGATGCCACGCCGCTCGGAGTGTTCATGGAGCATGACGACAATGAAGCGAAGGGACCGTACATTCCTCAGTTTGTAGCGCCTGATGCCGATGTTTTGGTGGTTGATGACAATCCCATGAATCTGACTGTCATAAAGGGATTGCTTAAGGGAACCAAGATGTTTGTGTCTACCGCATCAAGCGGAGAGGAAGCCCTTGAGAGAATCAGGGATAATAAGTTTAATGTCGTATTGCTCGATCATATGATGCCCGGTATGGATGGTGTGGAGACGCTTGCCGAGATCAGGAAGGATTATCCGGATCTTCCGGTATATGCGCTTACGGCCAATACGGCGCTCGGAGAAGATTTCTACAAAGAAAAGGGCTTTAGCGGATATCTGTCCAAACCTATCGACAGTAGGACTTTGGAGAAGACCATCATGAAACATATTCCCGAAGAGATGATGGAAAAGCCGGAAGCCGTTGATGCCATAGAGGATCTTAAGGAGATCCCCGATAATCTTAAGTGGATATATGAGACTGAAGGCATAACAGTTGAGGAAGGTATAAAGAATTCGGGCGGAATATCCAATTACATCTTCTCACTCAATCTGTTCTTGGATACCATAGACGGTAATCTGAAGGTTTTGCGTGATTCGTATGAAAGCGGCAATATACGCCTGTACACGATCAAGGTGCATTCGCTTAAGAGTTCAGCCAAGATCATAGGTGCCATGGGATTATCAAGGCTTGCGGAGTCACTTGAGAATGCCGGTAATTCAGGCGACAAGACTTTTATTGATGAAAATGCATACAGACTTCTGTCCGAATATGAGGATTATAAGGAAAAACTTGCCGGATTGCGTGAAGAAGTCGATAGCGAAGGGAAAGAGCCTATTTCTGAAAAGCAGTTAAAAGAAGCTTATGCTACTTTGGCTGATGTGATCCCGCAGATGGATTATGATTCGGTTGAGATGGTACTTAATGAGTTGAGTGAATATGCGCTTCCTACGCAGGATGCCGAAAAGGTAAAGGAACTTACAAAAATGCTAAGGCTATTTGACTGGGAAGGAATGGAGAAACTTATCATAGGATAATGTGTTATTGAGTGGAGGGTTACCCAATGGCGGAAAACAAGATGATCTTTGTGGGAGAAAAGGAACTGTTCATATCCCGAGTTCTGGTAAAAAAGGTTCAGGATGCAGGAGGAGAATGCAGTTTTGTTCCATGGACCATAGATGATATCAATAAGAATATCGAAGGAGTAACGCTTATCACGCTCTTTATGGACGATGCGGAACTGCCGGAGGAGACCGTTTTACATTTCATCATAGATCTCCTTGAGGAAAAGGGTTTGCAGATGATCATTATCGGAGAACAGAACGATGTCCAGACCGTGCTTTCCCGTGTTCCGAACGATCTTGTATATCGGACCTTTTCACGTCCTGTGGATAATGTGCTTTTTGTTAAGTCGGTGATGGAGTATATGTCCAAGGTCGAAGCGGGAGAGTTCAGAAAGAGCATTCTTGTGGTCGATGATGATCCGCAGTATCTGACCATGGTGAGGGAATGGCTGCGCGGAACTTACAAGGTATCGATGGCCAATTCGGGTCTTCAGGCTATTAAGTGGTTGGGGAAAAACAAAGTCGACCTGATCCTTTTGGATCACGAGATGCCCATAACCAGCGGACCGCAGGTGCTTGAGATGTTACGAAATGATGATGAGACGAAGGATATCCCTGTCATGTTCTTGACAGGAAAAGGGGATAAAGACAGTGTCATGTCGGTTGTGGCGTTACGACCCGAGGGATATTTCCTAAAGGGCATACAGAAGGAAGAATTACTGGAAAAGCTTGAGGAGTATTTTACTCTTCACAGATAGATTCGGTGTTTTGGGAGAGAGGCAGATGTTTGAGCTGATAAGGGCACATCAACTGAATTTAATGCTTGTTTTATGCGGTGCATGTGCCATACTTGCTTTTTTGCTGTTTATTACGAGGTTCTTATCCAGGCAGAGGAAGATAATACTTATTCTAATGGAGTTTATCGCATTGTTTTTGCTTTGGTTTGACAGATCGGCCTATGTATATTCGGGACAGCAGGGCAATGTAGCGTATGTAATGGTCAGAGTCAGCAATTTTATGGTATTTTTCTTAACCTCTGCCATAGTGTTCGTGTTCTGCCGTTATATAGGAGACCTTCTTTCGGAGAAAAAAGTGAGTCCGTTGCCCAAGCGTCTGACCTTGGTCTGTGTGATGGCGGCAGCAGGCATGATTTTGTCTGTGTTATCCGCTTTTACGGGCCTTTACTACTATTTTGATGATGCGAACATATATCACAGAGGCCCCGGTTTTCTTATAGCCTATATCATTCCGGTGATAGGGCCCATTTTGTTATACAGTGTTGTAAGGCAGTACAAAAAGGAATTTAGCAAGCTTATCTATATTTCACTGGTACTGTATATATATGTGCCGATAGCCTGCGGAATCATCCAGATATTCACATACGGAATATCATTGGTAAATATGTCGATGGTGGCAGTGTCAATCTGCCTCTATCTTTTCACATATCTTGATCTGAATAACACGGTCGAACGTGCCCATGAGATAGAACTCCAGAGCATGAGGGGTGAAAAGCAGAGGATACAGGAACTTTTCGACAGAGTTATGATATCTCTGGTATCCAGGATCGAAGAAAAAGACGGGCTGGTAAAGGGTAATTCGGTGATCAGCGCGGAGTATGCCAAAAAGATTGCAAAAAAATACGAAAAAGATGATGAATACTGTAATAAGGCATACTATTCGGCATTGTTTGAATCGGTTGATCTGGCAGAAGCTTTTGATGGCATAATAGAAAAGAGCGAGGATGAGACAAAAGAACTTCAGCTTATTTCGAAGGTTTCTGCGGCTTATGCGGATATGTCCACAAAAGGAAAGGATCATGATGCCCTGCCGTTTTATGTTATAAGAGAAAGGTTTATCAGGGAAGCGGGAGAAAAATATGATCCCCTCTTTGCGGATCTCATGGTAAGGATCATTGATTCGGAATTGGACCATAATGAGGAGGTCTTATCGGAGATAGAGACGGAGATAGAATGTGGCATTTACAGGGACAGTGTCACAAAGGGAATAGAGATCGGACAGAAGGTAAAGAGGATCAGATTCAATTGTGCCGATAATGTGGAGAAAGGTGGCAAATATGCGGCTCCTTCCATCATACTCTTTGATTCTTTTGACAGACGCGTACACAGCGATGATCGGACGATAAAAGAGTATCAGTATCTTGAATACGGAGAACTGTGGTTTGATGATCATATGGTCGCTACAGCGGCCAGAAAGATGGAAGTGATAAACAGGACATACACGGATGATGACATGGATGCGGAGTATGTTCATGGTGAGAATATCCACTATGAGATAGAGGCTGCAAGGTATGAGGATCATCTGCGCCTTAAAATGATCAGCCCAAAGCTTAGTAGCGAGATAATAGTGGCGCTGACAGATCGGACCAAATCAGCATATATAGGACTTACGGGTGAACATTGTAAGATAGAGAATATTGACATTGAAGAGACCGATGTTGAGATGACAGCTGAGGATATTGAGCGGATAGTGAATGAGATCAGCTATATAGATCATCTTGAATCTGATGTTAAGAATGTACAGATCGATACGAACCGTTCCGCATCCACGGAGGGTATTGTATTATCGGACCACTTAAGATTCACATTCCATTCCATGAGTCTGCCGTCAGCAAGTCTTATATGGCATTGTCCCTATGTGGTGATCTATACGTCAAAGGACGGAACCATAGGAGGAGAAGGCTATCAGGAATATGATCTTGTCAAGCTAAACGGTGAGGATAACGGAACCAATGAATTGGCCCAGATCAGATTCAGACTGAAAAAGAAGGAAGAATTCCCGGGATGGGAAGCATGGAAAGAAGCCAATAAAGAGGGAATGGAATATGAAGTATCCCTTGACAGAAGAGGTGGCAAGATCGTGCTTAAGGCAGACAATCTCGGAATAAGTATCGAGACCGTAATGATGCTTGAGGACACTTTCAGCAGGGTATATGTTGCCATCACGGGTGATCAGGTGGCGCTTACGGATATCAGAGTAGGATAACCTGCTTGGGACCATGACATTTTCGGGATTTCAACGAGTGTTTTTGTTTGAATTTCCGCGAAAATTATAGTATAATTATGCGTAACGAATAGCCCGAATTTGATGCGGGCGATTCGATTTCACGGCCTTTCCCAAAGGGGGGCAGAAAGGAACATTTATGAAGAAGAAACAGGGTTCGATCAGACCGTTGCTGATCTCGATCATGGTATTACTTGTAGTCATACCCCTCGCGATCTCTACAGTGTTCAGCGCGGTATCCATGCTCAACATGGCTGTCACAAACGCCGATGAAGTAAACATGGCGCAGGCATCTATTATTGAAGAAAAGGTTAATGAGATTCTGAACAAGAACTTTGTGTCGCTGAAGGCATTTGCATCATCTCCTTCAACAATTGCATATTTGAAAGGTGAGGCTAACAGCGAGGCTGACGGCGAGGCGATCATCGCACAGTTACAGCGTATTGATGCTGCGCTTGCAGACGGCAACTCTACTGCAATGGCAGGAGCTGACGGTATGCAGGTACTCAGATCAAAAGGAAATCTGGTAGATGTATCTGACAGAGAGTACTGCAAAGAAGCTTTAAAGGGTAATGATTATATATCGGATATGAACATATCCAAGACTACGGGCGCTTGTATCTCGACATTTGCCACACCTATCTTTGATACGGACGGCAAGACTGTCATCGGTATGGTTCAGCGTAACTACGATCTGACTGTACTTCATGAGATGCTTGCAGAAGAAGTTACTCAGAACCGCCAGGAATTCGTTATGGTTGACAGGACCGGTACTGTTGTGGCTCATTCATTAAGAGAACTCAATCCGGAAGATCCTGAAAAGCAGGATCAGAATCCTTTCTATACAGATTCAAGAGGCGATAAGACTTCCGGATCATATTCATCAGAATTCATGGGCGATACATGGATCATCTCCTGGGTTAAGATCCCTGCCTGCGAATGGATAATCGCATCCTGCAGAGTGAAAGAGGTTGCACTTGCATCCGTTAATGCCAACGTGATATTCCAGGTGATCGTCAGTATCATCTTTGTTATTGTAGGTGTTATCATCGCAGTATTCTTTGCCAAGTCCATTCAGAATCCCATGGCAGAGATCGAAGGCACCTTAAGTCTTCTTGCAGAAGGTGAGTTCAGAAAAGAATTTGCCGCCTCCAAGAAAAATGATGAACCTCACAGAGCGCTTGAGAGTGCGGCTGTCGTAACAGATAAGCTCAAGCATACGATCTATACGATAAAGTCAGAAGCTGCTTCCGTTACCTCATCTGCCGATGAGCTTTCCGGCATGGCAGATCAGATGGCCAAGGTTACCGAAGAGGTTTCCGTTGCTGTACAGAATATCGCTTCAGGCGCTGCAAGACAGGTTGATGAGATCGGATCAGTCAGAGCCAATGTGACAACTGTTGAGAATGCGATCGCTGACGTGGAGAGTTCAGCAGAAGATCTTAAGAAACTCACCACCAGAATGCAGGCAGCATCAGACGAATCTGCTGACAGCCTGCAGAAGTTAAAAGAATCATCTGAAAATATGAATACAGCTATCTGTGATGTTACAGAAAAGATATCCGCTACATCGCAGACCGTTTCCGAGATCAACGAGATGGTTGATTCCATCACTTCGATCGCAAGCCAGACCAACCTGCTTGCACTTAACGCTTCTATTGAGGCAGCAAGAGCAGGTGATGCCGGCAAGGGATTTGCAGTCGTTGCCGAAGAGATTGGCAAGCTTGCTGACGAGTCCAGCGAATCAGCAGAAAAGATCAGGAAGCACATGGATGCCCTTTTACAGGAATCTCAGTCTGCTGTAGAAGTTGCCAACTCTGTACAGACTACCAATAACGAGCAGCAGGACGTTATCAGATCTACATTTGAGAGCGTTTCTGCCATGATCAATGATGTTAAGGTTTCGGCCGAGACCACAGAGGCTATCTCAAGAAATGCTGCAGCTTGTTCCGAAGCTAAGGATTCCGTAAAGGATGCCATGGATATGCTGTCAGAGATCTCAGAAGAAAACGCCAACGAGTCAACGACTACCGGCGCTTCAGCAGAAGAACTTGCTGCTACGGTACAGACACTGGCCAACAGTGCCGCTTCTTTAAAGAACACTTCAGACAATCTCATCAGAGAGATCTCGTTCTTCAAAGAATAAATAAAGTATTTATACAAAAAGGACATCCGACCGGATGTCCTTTTTGATTTTATGCGAGGCGGTGACTTGAACTCACCCGTATTTTTGCGCACAAAAAAGCAAGTCTTCAGACTTGCTTTTTTCAGTGCGGAAGATGAGACTTGAACTCACACGACATTGCTGCCACAAGATCCTTAGTCTTGCTCGTCTGCCAATTCCGACACTTCCGCGAACCACAGTTTTTCGACTGCCTTGCTATATTACCACCATTTACACGACAATGTCAACAACAATTTTATGCAAATTTTGTTCACCTTATTAATCTCAGTTTTTCCGTATATTCAGACTGCTTACATGTAAATTTAGAAAGCTTGAATTTACATTCCAAAAACCTTCTTGACACTGTGAGTCAAAACATATAGAATAAGTCGTGGTCGCGCATGATATGCGTACTAAGCGGAAGTGGTGGAATGGCAGACGCGCAGGCTTCAGGTGCCTGTGGTAGCAATACCGTGTGGGTTCAAGTCCCATCTTCCGCATAAAAGCAAGTCGAAGGACTTGCTTTTTTTATGCTCGCAAAAATAAATAAAGAAAAAGCCAATAATGTCTTAAAAGAAGTATAAAAATACTTACAGTTCTATTACAGTACGAATGTTAAACTGAACACAGTTAATAGAATAGTGATAAAGATAAAACTCCCCTTTTTCTTTTTCATTTACAAGATGTGTCCTTCGGGACACGAAGAATTATATACTCCCCTTTACAAGGCCATCATCTCCCCCGGTGTTGGCCTTTCCCTTTTGTATGATTATGGTATAATTATGTCATTGTATGAATATCAAACTTCCACAGGAATTTCTTAACAGAATAGAACCGGTGCTTGGCGATGAGTATGATGCTTTTTTAGCCTCGTATGAGGAAGAAGCGCACCATGCGCTGAGACTCAATCCGCTTAAGACAAAGCTTGATAAGGCAGGCATATATACTCAGTGTGATCTACCGAGCCCTGTACCGTGGTGCAGGACGGGGTATTACTACGGCGATGATGTGCGTCCGGGCAAGCATCCTTATCATGAAGCAGGGGCATATTACATTCAGGAACCTAGTGCGATGTTTCCGGGTGAACTGGCAGGAACAGTCATACGTGAGTATATAAGACGTAAAGGTTATGTAAGAGTGCTTGATATGTGTGCAGCGCCGGGAGGAAAGTCCACGCATGCAGCCGGCGCGATCGGAGACAGAGGAATACTGGTATCCAACGAGCCTGTTCCGGGAAGAGCCAGGATCCTTTCGCAGAACATTGAACGCATGGGAATAAAGAACTGTCTTGTATGTGTCGAAGATCCTGACAGGATCGCTTCAGTATTCCCGGGCTTTTTTGATGTGATACTTACGGATGTACCATGCTCTGGTGAAGGAATGTTTCGTAAGGATCAGACAGCGATAGCTGAGTGGTCGCCTGAGGGAGTTGACAATTGCGTCATAAGGAGCAGATCGATCCTTGATGCGGCACACAGAGCCCTTGCTGCGGACGGAAGCCTCATATATTCGACATGCACCTTTGAACCGGCAGAGAATGAGGGAATGATCGCATGGTTTTTGAGTACGTATCCCGGATACAGAGTGGCACATGTGGCGTTTGCAGCGGGTACGGACAAAACAGAGGCGATTGACATGCCGTCAAACGCAAGAAATGATCTGGCCCCCGATGATACCGAAGAAGTGATAAAGAAAGAGATAGCCGATACATTCAGGCTGTGGCCGCATAAGTTACGCGGCGAAGGACATTACGCTGCACTTCTTACAAGAGATGAAGAATTGACGGAACTTATGTTGGGAGGATCCGAGTCGGATGAGGTGACAGGCGATAACGGGGATATTACTTGTAAGCCGCACATTTTTTGCCCGGATGGGAGTGTGCCCAAGGAAGCCATGAATTTGCTGAAGGAATTCTTTGAGGATACACTTACGGATAAAGGAATAGATGGATTGCAGGGATATCTGTTCGCATATGGGAACAATGTTTATATTGCGGATGAAGATATAGCAAGAGCAGCGACTGCAGGGGATAAGAGCAAAAGGCTGAAAACAGAGAGAACGGGATTGCATCTCGGTGAGGTGAAAAAAGGCAGATTTGAGCCTTCACATGCACTTGCCATGGCGCTTAAGCCGGATGATTGCATAAGAAGGGTTGAACTTAAACCGGATGACAAGGAAGCGTATGACTATTTTGAGGGATTGAGCCTGTCATGCGATCCGGCATACAAAGGATATTGCGCAGTATTTATAGACGGATGCAGCGCAGGATGGGGCAAGGCAAGCCAAGGTACGCTTAAGAATCATTATCCCAAGGGTCTCAGGAAGAGACTGGTCTGATCCAAAAATTGTGTGAGAAAATATAAAAAATCCGTGTTTTTTTTCAGAATATTATGCTATAATGGCATAGGGTATAATTCCTACGTGATTCTTATGAGTAGGGGAACACAATACAAGAGAGGTACTTATATATGGATAGCAAAATTCTGATGGAAAGTGGCACTAACGAACTGGAAGTATTGGAGTTTAACGTTAGCGGTAATTCATACGGTATTAATGTTGCCAAGATCAAAGAGATCATACCTTATCAGCCGGTTACTCCGGTTCCGAATTCGCATCCCAGTATAGAAGGTATATTTATGCCCCGTGATATCATGATCACAGCAATAGACCTTCGCAACTGTCTGCAGCGTGGCACATCAGAGCCCGGCGGACTGTTTATTGTGACGAATTTCAATAATCTTGACATTGCGTTCCATGTTGATGCAGTACTTGGTATACACAGAGTATCATGGACAGAGATCACGAAGCCCAATGAGACTGTTTCTACCGTAGATGAGAGTATTTCCACAGGTATCATCAAGATTAATAACAAGCTTGTTATCATCCTTGATTTCGAGAAGATCTTAAGTGATATCAATCCTGAGACAGGTCTTAAGGTTGAAGAGGTTGATCTGATAGAGAAGAATTCCAAGAGGAATGAGAAGGCGATCCTTATTGCAGAGGATTCGGTATTGCTTAATAAGATGATAGTCGAGAGCCTTAAGAAGGCCGGTTATGTTCAGCTTATCCATACAGCTAACGGCCAGGAGGCATATGATGTTATACAGGATTGCAAGAGGAAGGGTACTCTTAAGGAGGATATCCAGTGTGTTATCACCGATATAGAGATGCCTATGATGGATGGTCACAGATTGACCAAGCTTATCAAGTCTGATGAGGAGACCAAGCACATTCCTGTTATCATCTTCTCGTCTTTGGTGAATGAGGAGATGCGTAAGAAGGGAGAGTCACTTGGAGCTGATGCCCAGCTGTCGAAGCCCGAGATAGGCAATCTTGTTCGCCTTGTAGACGGATTGTTACTTGATTAAGTTCCTGCTCCGGACATCTGAAGTACGACGATCAGTCGGAGCAGTGTCATCATAGACGGTGATTGAGCCGCCTGTGTAAGATAGCCGGGAGTTGTATCTCGGCTATTTTTACTTCATGAAGTATAGTGGATTTAAGGTTTTTTAGATGGATTTTAACGAAGAATACCTGGATGAATTACTAAAATCGATAGAGCCTATCATAGGTAAGGATGAATCAGAGGAGGAAGCGACTGCTTCGGATGACAGTTATCCTGATACACCGGAAGAAGAGCTTTTGAATGATGTGGCCGAGCCTGCCGAGATGGATGAGCCGGAGCCCGTTACGGAACCTGAACCGGAAGAGGATATTGCTTCGGCAGTGGAACCTGAGACATTGGCTGCAGAGGATATAGACGTTACATCTGAAGCACCGGCGGTGGAAGAGATCATCGAATCTGAATCTGAGGCGCCTGTGGATCTGGGAATGGATATTCCGGACGAAATTGAGATACCTGAAGAGCCTTCGGAACCTCTTGAACTTGATATGAATTCGCCAAAGCTGGATTCTTTAATAGCAGATCTTGATGCGGAAGATGCGGCTGAGATAGGTGGATTGGATGTGGATGTATCTGCACAGGATGATATAGGGGATATGCCGGATCTGGCTGATCTGGCCGATCTTGCAAATCTTGATGATCTTGATCTTGATTCTGTTGCAGATAGTGATATGACGTCGGATACAGATACAGGCTTGGATTCCGATATGGATGTATCTTTAGAGAGTCTGTTATCGGATGCCGAAGAAGGTGATATACCTGATGCTTCGGGAGGACCTGAGGAGATAGATCTGTCAGATCTGTCGTCCATTGATGAAGCCTTGGGCAACGGTTCCGAGACCGAAGAACTTATGGATGAGACAGGCGATATTGATGCGGGCCTTGGAGATATCGGTTTAGGTGACATCGGTTTGGGAGATATAGGGGAAGAACAGGAACTGGATCTTGATATGTCCCCTGATGAGATAGATGCGATGCTTAATGCCGCCAAGAGCGCAGGTTCGGAAGAAGAGCCCATGGCGACAGAAGACGGCGATGAGCTTATGTCACTTCTTGCCAGTGCGGGTGATGAGGATCTGGGAGATATTCAAAGTCTTCTTGATTCCGATGAGAACGGAGAAGCTGTTGATGAGACCGCACTGCTTCAGGCCACCTCGGTTGAAGATATAGCCTCAGGAGTATTGGATACGCCCGAAGAAGCCAAGGCAAAAGCGAAGGAAGACAAGAAGGCGGCCAAGGCCAAGGCAAAAGAGGAGAAAAAGGCAGCCAAGGCAGCAAAGAGAGCAGCCAAGGGTGGTGATTCGTCTGCGGAAGCAGCCGATGGCGAGACAGATGCACCCAAGCAGGGATTTTTTGCAAGGATACTTAATTCACTTACCGAGAGTCTGGATGAAGAAGATGAGGCTCCCGTAAGAGAAGCCATTCCCGATGATGTTGAGGGAGAGATAGATATTACGGCTCTTGCAGGCGACGGCGCAGCCGGCGGCGAGATGGTCATATCCGACGAGAACAAGGAGATCCTTGATGAGTTGGATAAGGAGAAAGGCAAGAAGAAGGGTAAGAAGAAAAAGAAGAAGAAAGGCAAAAAGGGCAAGGAAGGTGACGAAGGCGCCGAAGAAGGCGGCGAGGACGATGAAGAGATAGAGATCCCCGACAAGAAGAAGAAAAAGAAGGAGCGCAAGAAAAAAGAGAAAGCTCCGAAGGCCGAGGAAGTTCCGAGCAGACCCGAAAAGAAGCTTCCCAAGAAGCGCGTAAGAGCTACGTTTATCCTGTGTCTTTCAATACTTGCCGGCATAATCATACTGACGATAGTGGTTACGAATCTGTCGAACTTAAGTGAAGCCAGATACGCGTATGACACCAAGGATTATCAGACTGCGTACGAGGATCTGTACGGTCTTGAACTTGATGAAGATGATCAGGAGATATTCAATAAATCACAGATCATGTTGATGCTTGACCGTAAGCTTCGTTCATTCCAGAACTATCGCAAGCTGGGAATGGATGACAGAGCTCTTCATGCATTACTTGAAGGTGTCAAGATGTATCCCGAGATTCTTATGAAGGCCGAAGAGTACGGTGTGGTACCTCAGGTAAGTGAGACTTACGCACAGTTGCTTGAAGGACTGGCTTCATATGGCTTGACAGAGGGAGATGCACTTGAGATCAATGCCTATGACAGCAAGGTCAAATACACCAAGCGCATAGATTCCATAGTACATGGTACGCCGTTTACTTATGATGAAGATATAGCAGCAGAGTATGTGGATGCGACCGTGCCTGAAGAACCGGAACAGCCCCAGTCGCTTGATGATATACTTCCTCAGGAAACGGACTTTTTACCTGATGATCCGAACAGTATATTCGATGAACAACCGGAACCTGATGTTTTGCCGGAAGAGACGGGTATGGATGAAGGCGGAGAAGAATAGATGATAGCGATCATAGATTATGATGCGGGCAATATAAGAAGCGTGGAAAAGGCGCTTATACATCTGGGAGCAGAATGCAGGCTCACAAGAGATATATCTGAGATTGAGAGAGCTGACAAGATAGTCCTTCCCGGAGTTGGTGCGTTCGGTGATGCGATGGGACGGCTGAATCAATACGGGCTTACAGATGCGATCCGTACGGCGGTTGACAAGGGTACGCCATTTCTCGGCATCTGCCTCGGTATGCAGGTGATATTTGATGAGAGTGAGGAATCGCCCGGAGTTAAGGGGCTGTCGCTTTTGCCGGGAAAAGTAGTGAGATTCACGGGTAAAGATGGTCTTAAGGTACCACAGATAGGTTGGAATTCACTTGATATAATGAAGGGCAGCAGGCTTCTTAACGGTGTGGATGACGGTGCATTTGTATACTTTGTGCACTCATATTATGTGGATGCGACCGATAAAGACGATGTGGTGGCGACGACCGGATACGGCGAGACGGCCGATGTAGTCGTGGCACATAACAATATATTCGGATGTCAGTTCCATCCGGAGAAAAGTTCATCGATAGGACTAAAGATACTTAAGAATTTTACGGATATGTGATAGCAGGGGAAGAACATGCACACAATTAGGATAATACCATGCCTGGATGTGAATAATGGAAGAGTGGTAAAGGGAGTCAATTTCGTGGATCTGGTGGATGCAGGTGATCCGGTGGAAGTTGCAACGGCTTATGACAGTGCGGGAGCTGACGAGGTCGTATTCCTTGATATCACGGCAAGCAGTGATGGCAGAGCTACGGCGGTAGAACTTGCTAGAGCAGTGGCTGAGAAACTCTTCATTCCTTATACTGTTGGGGGTGGGATACGTACCGTAGATGACTTTAAGAATATCCTTCGTGAAGGGGCTGATAAAGTGGCGGTCAATTCTGCTGCGATAAGGCGCCCTTTGCTTATTTCAGAGGCAGCGGAGAAGTTCGGCAGTCAGTGTGTGGTGGTGGCTATTGATGCGAGAAGATGCCCGGAGGGATATAAGGTTCCTGATGAGGATATCACTCCTGACAATGATACGGTCAGAGTGGATGAATCCGGAGGGAAATGGACGATATTCCTTAATGGTGGACGTATAGATACAGGTATAGATGCGGTAGAATGGGCCAAAAAGGCAGAGAGTCTTGGTGCGGGCGAGATACTTCTTACCAGCATGGACAGGGATGGTACAAAAAGCGGGTTTGACAATGAATTGACACGTGCGGTGGCTGACAGCGTGAACATCCCCGTGATCGCATCGGGAGGAGCCGGTACCATGGAGCATTTTGCCGATGCGGTGAGTGAAGGCCATGCGGATGCAGTACTTGCGGCATCATTGTTCCATTTTAAGGAACTTGAGATCAGTAAAGTCAAAGAATATATGAAGAGAAGGGGTATTGAGGTTCGTCTTTAATGCAGATAACGAATGACTGGCTTCCTGTGGTCGAGACTGAGTGCAGGAAGCCATATTATAAAGAATTATATAAGTTTGTGAAGGATGAATATGCGACCAGGGTGATATATCCGCCCAGTGATGACGTATTCAATGCTTTTCATATGACTCCCTTGAGTGAAGTGAAAGTGCTCATATTGGGACAGGACCCGTATCATGAGCCCAATCAGGCTCATGGCCTTTCTTTTTCAGTACCTGTAGATCAGATGCAGATACCTCCTTCGCTTCAGAATATATATAAGGAACTTCATGATGACTTGGGATGCTATATACCGGATAACGGTAATCTTGTGAAGTGGGCCAAGCAGGGAGTGCTGATGCTTAATACGGTCTTGACCGTGCGGGCACATGAGGCGAACTCTCATAAGGATAAAGGTTGGGAGAAGTTCACGGATGCGATCATTCAGGCAGTCAATGCCAAAGATGAGCCAGTGGTATATATGCTGTGGGGATCTCCCGCACAGAGAAAGATTCCCATGCTTAATAATCCTAATCATCTGATCCTTAAGACGGTTCATCCGTCGCCGTTGTCGGCATACAGAGGTTTCTTTGGATGCAAGCATTTCAGCAAGTGCAATGAGTTCCTTATAGCCAATGGTCTTAAGCCGATCGACTGGCAGATAGAGAATGTGAGATAGAAGACACAGAAAAACAATAGTAAATAAGAGGACAGTAAAAGGGCAATCCATCCGGATTGCCCTTTTTGCCTAAAAAAGCAGAAGTATACCCTGTATACAATGTATACTTCGCAGTAATTGCTTGACAAGAAGCAAATGTTAAAGGATAATCAAAACACATGAATACATGTATACAATCACATGTAATTAATACAATACATCAAAGTGTTGACGACAGGAGGATAGAGAGAGAAATGAAGATCGGAATACTTGGATACGGTAATTTGGGAAAAGGCGTGGAATGTGCGATAAAGCAGGCAGAGGATGCAGAGCTTGTTGCAGTATTTACCAGGAGAGATCCTGCAAGTGTTAAGTTACTTACAGCCGGTGTACCTGTGGTAAATGTATCACAGATAGAGTCTTATAAGGATAAGATAGATGTTCTCGTACTCTGTGGAGGTTCAGCTACTGACCTTCCAAAGCAGACACCTGAATATGTGAAGATGTTTAACGTTATTGACAGTTTTGATACACATGCAAAGATCCCGGAGCATTTTGCTGCTGTAGATAAGGCTGCAAAGGAGACAGGACATACGGCGCTTATATCATGTGGTTGGGATCCGGGAATGTTCAGCCTTAACAGATTGTATGCCAACTGTATTCTTCCTGATGGAGAGGATTATACATTCTGGGGCAAGGGCGTAAGCCAGGGCCATTCAGATGCTATCAGACGTATAGAGGGTGTTAAGGATGGCAAGCAGTATACCATACCAGTACCCGAGGCATTGGAGGCGGTAAGAGCAGGTAAGAATCCTACACTTTCCACAAGACAGAAGCATACAAGAGAGTGTTTTGTAGTGGCAGAGGATGGCGCTGATAAGGCTAAGATTGAACAGGATATCAAGACAATGCCCAATTATTTTGCAGACTACGATACCACTGTTCATTTTATATCAGAAGAAGAGCTTAAGCGTGATCATGCAGGCATTCCCCATGGCGGATTTGTATTCAGAAGCGGCAAGACCGGCTGGGACGGTGAGTATAACAACATCATTGAGTACAGCCTTAAGCTTGACTCCAACCCTGCATTTACTTCAAGCGTCTTGATCGCTTTTGCAAGAGCTATAAACAGGCTTCATAATGAAGGTGTGAATGGCTGCAAGACTGTATTTGACATAGCTCCCGCATATTTAAGCCCCTTGAGCGGAGAAGAGATAAGAGCACATTTGTTATAGGAAAGGAAACTCTCTTAGATGGATTCATTTATTAATTCAATTGACTTTTTTAAGGGCAATGATCCCGAGCAGATAGTGGCTAATTATGGTACACCTCTGTATGTATACAGCGAGGAAGTTATAAGAAGCCGTATGAAGGCGGTCGCAGGAGTGATCACTAAGTATGATTACACTGCCAATTATTCGATAAAGGCCAATACAAATATAGAGATCCTTAAGGTTGCGCTGTCGGAAGGTATCAACTGCGATGCCATGAGTGTCGGCGAACTTATGATACTTAAGAAGGCCGGTTTCCCTTCAGACAGGATCTTTTTCGTGCCCAATAATGTATGTGATGAAGAACTCGAATATGCGATCGACAATGACATCGTTACAAGCCTTGATTCACTTTCACAGCTTGAAAAATACGGGCAACTTGCTTCTAAGAAAGGCAAAGGGTATGAATGTGCCGTGAGGATCAATCCCGGTGTAGGAGCAGGTCATAGTGATAAGGTTGTCACTGCAGGTAAAAAGACGAAGTTCGGTGTAGCAGAGGCTGACATAGATAAGATCCACGAGGTGCTCGACAGGTATGGGCTTAAACTTGTAGGTATCAATCAGCATATAGGCTCACAGTTTTTGGATCCGCAACCCTATCTTGATGCTGTCCGGAATCTGTTAAGGATAGCCAGAGGCTTTAAGGGACTTAAGTTTATCGATTTCGGCGGCGGATACGGTATACCTTACCATAAGCTTGACGGTGAGGCCGATTATCCTATGGAGGATTTTAAGAAGAGACTTGAGCCAATCCTTGATGAATTTGTAAAAGATTACGGATATGCACCTTTGTTTAAGTCAGAACCCGGAAGGTTCTGTGTCGCTGAAGGGGGAGTGATACTTGCCCGCGTTCATGCCGTAAAGGAGAACTACGGTCATGCATATGCCGGAACTGATGTAGGTATGCATGTGCTCATACGTCCTGCAATGTATGATTCTTATCATGATGTCGAGATCATTCGTGACGGCAAGGTAGTACCTCGTGAGAATTTAAGTGAGATCACTGTCACGGGCCCTATCTGTGAGAGCGGTGACATCATAGCCAAGGACAGATTGCTTCCTCAGATAAAAGAGGGCGATCTTGCCTGCGTGCTCGATGCCGGAGCCTACGGCTATTCCATGGCATCCACATACAATACCAGACCGCGTCCGGCGGAAGTAATGATATGTATGGACGGAAGCGTCAAACTCATAAGGAGAAGAGAGACGTTTGAGGATCTTATGGGATTGTTTTGACACATTGTGTTATAATGTGCATAATCAGATGATTAAATAAATGTCTATGTGATTGCCATGCAGTCACATAGACGTTTTAAAATGGAGATTTGCTATGAAGAAGAAAGTAATGATATTGCTTGTGGGATGTATGGTTGTATTGTCGGCCTGCGGCAAGAAAACAGTCGAAAATGAAACGCCTGCAGAGCCTGTGGAAGCGTCTGTGGATGAATCATCCAAAGCGTCAGAAGAGTCTGAAGCGCAGGAAGAGGCCGAAACAGACGTGACAGGAGAGGATTCAGCGTCAGAGGATATGGCGGAATATCTTGCTTTGACAGAGGGAGTTGCTTGGAATTTCCCGGAGGATGAAGAGACTCTGGTTGATGAGGACAGTGCGAATTCTTTCCTGGATGATCACTACAATTATTTTTATCTTTGTATAGACCAAAACGGCAATCACTATGCTTCTGCTCAGATGGTAGAAGATAATGCTGTACCGCCTCTTGTAGTAGAACTTGGCGGCGAACGTGTTCCGGTTCTTGGACTTAATCATCTTTCGGGAAGCGGACAGAGTTATACAATTCCATCGCAGTTTAAAGCAATCTACGGTTCCTGCGGCCATTATGAAGAGATCACGGTGCCGGAAGGAGTGCTTACCATAGGTATAGCCGCTTTTGCCAATATTGAAGAACTGAAAAAGATAAAACTTCCGAGTTCATTGCAGGTTGTAGGTTCAGCTGCTTTGGATGCGAGTAACTTAAGTGAGATAGAGTGGAATGGGACTACGTATGCCAGAAAAGAGAAGTTTTTGGATGATTTCAAAAAAGCACCCAAACAGAACAATGTAGTAAAATCCGAGAATACAGCCCCCATTACAATGAATCTTCCGACTATTCTTATGGATGGGGTGCCGGTCACCGTTGGACAGACTACATATAAGGAATTCAGCGAGATCCTTTTAAACTATGGTTATTATCTGAAAATGGTTCCTTTTGAAAAATACTACGCGGAAGACGGAATGGAATATTTCTCCATAAATGTAGGATTTACAAAAGGAGGCAATGATACTGATCCGTTTGCGGTGTCATTTATGACAGTAGATGTTCCGGATTATGATCTCATTAAAGCCAAAGAGGGAAAGACAACCGAAGAATTCATACAGAAAAGGGATGAGAAGATTGCAAAGGACGGTCATTATTCCATTACTGCTGCCATGCTCAATTATACACAGGATGAGATCCCTTATGACATTTCGGATTTTGTGCTATTGGGTCTTACCGAGGATGTTTTTTCATTTACAGGTTCAGATGCAACATCTGCTTTGGGATCTACATTCCAGGAATTGCTTGATTATTATGACATAGACAGTTCTGAGGTATCGCCTGAATCTACAGTGGATGGTTTGAGTTTCAGGGATAATGTTGAAGATATTATTAGAAAGATAGATTGGGATACTATTATCCATTGTTCGGCTTTTCCAACCAGCATGAGAGCGGAAGATAAGCGAGCTCATAAGGCTGAGATGAAAGAGCAGTTAGCGGGAAAAGAGCTGAGCGAAATTCCGGCATATGTACATGAAGTTAATATTTCGGAAATACACCTTGCGTTATACCTTACCGG